>JACCDN010705446.1_pt1 | contig 206957 bp, 182 predicted proteins | sample 7441691 | NCBI WGS metagenome assembly JACCDN01 (sample SAMN15323439, study PRJNA562643) | freshwater metagenome | isolation source: river surface water | place: USA:Blue River Watershed | collected 2017-08-16 | reverse complement strand
GCTCGCATTTGGAACGCAGTTGTAGTCTTTCCCGTGCGCGCTATACAGTCGCATCTAGTGTCAAAACGATGAACAAAAACGTCCGCGTACGATTCGCACCAAGTCCCACAGGAGAGCTGCACATTGGAGGCGCAAGAACTGCACTCTATAATTTTTTGTTTGCTCGGCATCATGGTGGCACCTTTGTACTGCGCATAGAGGATACAGACAGAGAGCGTTATGTTGCAGGAAGTGATGTGCGTATTTTGAAGACATTGCAAGCTCTCAACATGGCACCTGATGAAGGGGCTGTGCTTGGAGCCGATGGTGAATCCATTGTGGATCAGGGTGCTTTTGGTCCCTATGTACAATCACGCAGACTTGCACTCTATCGAACGCATATTGATCAGTTGGTAGCACAAGGTCGTGCATACCCATGTTTTTGTACAGAAGAGCGTCTGACACAGCTGCGCGAGATGCAACAGGCCACAAAAACAAAAACAGGGTATGACCGTCAGTGTCGCAATCTGAGCCAGGCAGACGCTGCACAGCGAGTGGCAGCTGGCGAAAGACATGTGATCCGCATGGCAATGCCTCGTGAGGGGACTGTGATGTTCACCGATAGCATTCGTGGTGCGATCACCTTTGCGTACGAGGACATGGATGACTATGTGTTACTTAAGTCAGACCAGTATCCAACGTACCACTTCGCGAATGTGGTGGACGATCATGCCATGGAGATTACACACGTCATTCGCGCGGAGGAATGGATTAGTTCGACACCCAAGCATATTGCACTCTATGAGGCATTTGGGTGGGAACATCCGCAGTTCGCGCATTTGCCTATTCTCATCAATCCTGATCGCAGCAAATTGAGCAAACGACAAGGCGATGTCGCTGCTATTGATTATCTCAATAAAGGCTACCTTCCTGAAGCTATTATCAATTTCATTGCACTCCTTGGGTTCAATCCACGTGGTGATCAAGAAGTGTACACGCTCCAGGAGCTCATCGACGGATTCCAACTTGAAAAAGTTGGTGCCTCGAGCACGATGTTCTCGCATGAAAAGCTTGATTGGCTCAACCGTCAGTATTTGCAGCGTCTAAGCGATGAAGAGCTGATAGCGCGCATGACTCCCGTGTTGCAGGCAAAGGGTTGCACGGATTTTTCTCCACGGTTCATGCGTGCTGTGGTGAGTATTGAACGTGAGCGCATGCAAAAAATAGCTGACGCAGGGGAGGAAAGTGGCTTCTTGTTCCGGGAGATTATGATACAAGATCCGTCACTGCTTGTTTGGAAAAAGTCTACGCCAGAAGCAACTCGTGACATTCTCGCGGCATTGCGGACGTTCATGGCTGGTTTGCCTGCTGAGATGTGGGATGATGTTGCACAACTTACTACCGCAATCGACGGATGGATTACGCAACAAGGTGTGGCAAAGGGTGATGTACTGTGGCCGTTACGGGTTGCACTTACAGGCTTGGAGCGTTCACCTGATCCATTCCGTGTTGCAGTCGCGCATGGTCGCGAAAAATCACTTGATCTTTTGGAACGTGCCTATGCACTCTTTACCACGCCACACCGCTAACGTACGGCTGCTCGCGCTGCTTGTGCTCGTTGCTTTTTTTGCTGCGCCATTTGCGCCGTCTCAACGGCCTGCTCGCGCTGCAACAGAAGACGTCAACTCGTTACAACGGTCTATCGATCAGAAAAATGCAAAGATCAAAGAGATTCAAGCAAAGATCGAAAGTTACAAGCAGGTGATCGATAAAAAGAAATTGGAACGGGCAAGCCTGAGTAATCAGGTGGATCTTATAACTAACCGTATCCAAAAAACGCTCCTGGATATTGAACAAACACAATTACAGACCGAGGAGCTCGAATTGGAACTCGCAGCCATTGAGATCACGTTAGAAGACACTGTGCAAAAAATTCGTTCACAGGAAGCGTTGATCGGTGCAATGCTGCGCGCCATTCAGTCTCTCGATGCACGCAATAGCGTTGAAGTGCTGGCGTCGGGCACGAGTTTGACAGAGTTTTTTTCATCTGTGCAACAGCATAAGCAGTTGCAGCGTTCTCTCGCGGATTCGATGCGCCTGTTGACGAAGGCTCGTGCAGAACTCGAATCTGCAAAGATAGCCAAGGAAAGCAAAAAGAAAACACTGACACTTCTTGAAGAAGCTCTGCAGGCGAAGAAAGAGTCCTTGTCCGGTGAAAAGAATGTAAAGAGCACGCTGATTCAAGAAACAGCATCCTCTGAGAAAAAATTCACATCACTTGTCGATAATCTGCGCCGCGAGTATGAGCAAACAGAAGCGGAGATTGCATCGATAGAGCGTCAGATGCGAGCGAAGCTCGACACAAAGGCATTTGATCCGTCAGCACCACAGACATTTGCATGGCCAGTGCCAAGTCGTTACATTACTACGTATTTCCGTGATACTGATTACCCATATCGTCATGTCTTTGAACATTCTGGGTTAGACATACGCGCAGCGCAAAAAACGCCCATTCGAGCAGCAAGTTCAGGATTTGTCGCACGCGCACAACGGTGTAGTAGCTCGCTTTGTTATTCGTACACGCTTATCGTGCACCAAAATCAGGTTTCCACATTATACGGTCACATGTCGTCGATCATTGTAAATGAAGGGGACTTCATTACCCAGGGCGACATTATTGGCTATTCAGGCGGAACGCCAGGCACGGTGGGGGCAGGCCCGTTTGTAACGGGTCCGCATTTGCATTTCGAAACACGTGTTAACGGAATTCCAGTTAACCCACTTAATTACGTACAACCCTAATGTATATCTATGGCAAGCAAACCTGAATACTCTGCCTTTGTTGGTGTGTTACTCCTGTTCTACGGATTGCTCATCTGGCTTGGAACGTATATCTGGCGAGCAATAAGTAGCTAGTGTCACAGCAAATCAAAACACCATGCGACAAATTTGAAGCATGGTGTTTTGATTTATCGGCATTACTTGGAGTTGTAGCGCGTGCCAATTGTTGTGGTCTGTGTGTAGACTTCAGCATCTCCACCAAGGATCATCTGGTCGATCTTGGTTACAAATGAGTCAGACTCCATTCGTTCTATGTCCATGTTCTCGAGTCCCTTGATCACCACAGCGATTACACGTTGCGCACCAGGTGCTATTGTAATGTCTAGGAACGTGAACTTTTGTGCCTGAAGACTATTACGAATTGACGTTCCAGCACCCACGTTCTTGTAAGAAAGCACCGTACCGTGTGCAGGAGAGCTAGGTGTAACATCGATCAGTTCAATTGTCTTTGCAATTGCGTCGGATGCTGCGTTGACCGTATTGAAGCTGAACCAGAGCTCCTGCACTGTTTGGGACAGTGTTGAGTTGTTGTACACAAAGAAACGACCGACCTCGACATTTTCCTGTCGCAACGAACCAGTTTCTGGGGCACTGCTGTGTGCGGAGACATACAGATCGTAATAGGTCACGAACGTTCCGGACTCTTCTATAAGATCATGTCCCTGACTGTCTGAAACTGTAAGGGTGTATGCGTACTTTGATCGAGGCGATAGATTAGAAAGTGCGAAGCTGTGCTTTGTTGCTGGAACCGCAGAACTACGTGTAATACTCTCGAGAGCAGAGCCGTCGATTGGTCGATAGCTGAGCTTCACGTTGGATGGTGCAGTGGTCTCAACACGAACATCTCCTGCAGTTTTCGTAGAAGCAGTAAAGGATCGTGTAACAATATCAAGCGCAACTGGTGGCTCTTCAACAACAGGAGGTGTAGAAGTTGTCGTCTGTGTGTCGGGGTCGGGGAGTGTGCCCACAATTCGGTAGCTCGTAAAGAAGCCATCCGGGATATCGCGCACCTCGGTGAAGGACTTGCCCAGAGAATGGAACACCTTTTCAGATGGGATTGCGGTGAGCTCGAGATCGCCACTCACAAGATAGACAGTAGGGAGTGATGGAGATTTTACGACACTACCGACCTTGAAGCTCTTCACTCTTCGAACGGGGAGGGAAGCAAGCACAGATGCGTCGACGGTTTTTACTGCAGAAAAATTCTTACCGTACCAGGACTCGTACACTGATTGCATTTGAAAAACAAGACGCGTGCTATCAGAAGCTACCTCATAGACTGCGGAGGAGCTGGCTGACTTCACAAGGTCGCCAGCAATGAGCTCCGATGTCGTCTGTGCCGAAACATCAGCAGACAGGAGTGAAGAAGTAATAGCTGTGAGCAGAACAAGGTACCAGGTAGCGTTTGGCCGCATAGTGCAACATCCGTTAATAGCTATAGTATACAGGAAAGATCTATTGTTGGGGAGCCTGTGGAAGACTCAGGATATAGCGTCGCACAATGTTTATTATACGACGCAACAGAATAAGCTTTCAAAAACACAAGGTCTTACCATACAGCTTATTTCCTTAGAATTACCTCACCAGGCCTTCTAAGGTCCAGCTGTCGGTAGCTTGGTGCCTTCTGTAGGCGCAGGTATTCAAAAAGCAATTCATTCTGGGACTCAAACGAGTTTCGCAAGTCGTACCAATATATGATTTCAGCGCCGCCGCGGCGTGAGTCTAGGACAACGTGACCTAGGGTGTATGGATCACCCGCTGGGTCGTACACAAGGTATTGAAGTTCGTCACGAGGCACTCCTCCTCTCTCTCGGTACCCATCCGATTTGGTAAGTGTCGTAAAATCTATGAACCGAGAAAAGAGTGCTGTTGGAATTGGAGACACTGCTGCATCACCTTCCCATGAGCGAAGGACAAGTGTCGGAGCGTTCAGTTTTTTACCTTCTGCGAATAGCTGTGCTCGTACGTTCACTGGTATCGCGGTCGTGGGCGTGACAGGTGTGGATGTGGTAGTAGTTGACACCCCACTTCCCTCCCCGGTCTTTGCTGTGATTGTTGGTGTAGAAACACTGGTAAGTTGTGATACGGTTCCTTGTGTTGTTATTCGCACGATTCGTCCTTGGTGCGCTGCAACAATACTGTCGCTTTTTTCTACTAAATGTACGATGAGTGTGTTGGGGAACTTTTTTTCTATTTGTAGAGACTGCACTGCGAATTGATTGCGAAGATCCTCTTCAAGTTTGGGAGTAGAAAAGAGGAAGAAATTTCCTCGCAGCGAGAGTGCGCCTGTACCCTTTGTTGCCGCAAGAACGGCATCTCGATATTGTTCTGGGTTTCTGGTCTCCTGCGCGTTTACCGTGATGTGGCGAAGGAAAAAATAGGGATGCCAAAGAAGTAATGCTGCCCACACGATCAACAGGATCGCGAGTGCAATACTCAAAACACGCGGTGTGCGCCACCATGGTAGGACAGGTGCCACAAAACGATCTCGGACATAGACTTTTTCTGTGTCCGAGGCGTTCCAGCTTCGTTGATAACGATTACGCCGCTTGTTGCGGTTCCATACGTTCCCCTCCATAGTATGGTCTCAACACATCAGGGATCGTAACCGATCCGTCTTCGTGCTGGAAATTTTCGAGAATAGCGAGCAAGGTGCGGTCTGCCGTAACAGTATTGTTGAGCGCATGCGCAAGCACGGTCTTTCCCTCCGCGTCCTTCATGCGGATGTTCAATCTTCGAGTCTGATAATCTGTAGTATTGCTTGCACTTCCAACTTCACGGTATCGGTTCTGCCCTGGGAACCACGCCTCGATATCAATTGTCTTTGCGCTTTGGGCACCCGTATCACCGCTGCACAATTGCAACGTTCTGAAGGCAATGCCTAGTGATCGGTAGAATTCGCAGGAAATAGCAACCATTTTCTCGTGGAAGTCCCAGGATTCCTGTGGTGCACACAACACAACCATTTCTACTTTGTTGAACTGGTGTACACGAAGAATGCCCTTGGTGTCCTTTCCATAACTACCCGCTTCACGACGGAAGCACGGTGAGAAGCCAACGTATTTGAGTGCACCGGTTGCAAGTGGCAACGTTTCATCAGCATGCATGGCCATGAGAGCTTGTTCGGACGTGCCGATCAGGTACAGGTTATCTTCGCCAGGATTCACGGCGTACACTTCATTACGGCCATTTGGGAAATACCCTGTGCCATAGAGCGCCTGCTCCCCTACGAGAATTGGCGGCAACGTAAGTGTAAATCCACGAGCCATCATGAAATCCATCGCGTAATTCATGAGTGCACGCTCGAGTCGAGCAACAGCGCCGCGCAAATAATAGAAGCGGGATCCAGCTACTTTTGCCCCTCGCTCGATATCAATCCCATTAGCAGCGGCAATGTCGAAGTGCTCTTTCGGCTCAAACGTGAATGTGGGGATGACCCCTTCTTTTGCGAGCTCTACATTGTGCTCTTCGTCCGGTCCAACTGGAACTGAAGCGTCGAGTACGTTGGGAATAGAAGCAAGAAGTGCCTTACGTTGTGCCTCTGTTGCGGTCTGTGTTTCCTCGAGAGCTTGAATTTGTGCGCGCAATGCCTGCAATGCCTCGATTTCTTCAGGGGATGGCTTGGATTTAGACCGTGCGTTACGGTCGCTGCGCAACTGATTGATTTGCGTGTCAGCAGCGCGCCAGGTTTCATCGAGTGCAACAATTTCGTCAACAATACTGACCAGTTGTAATTTATTACGATTACGCAGGCTTGTAAGAAGTTCTTCCTTGCGTTCGCGGATGTAGATAGGGTCAATCATAGAAAGCGTATTTTTGTGCGAGTCTCAGCATTTCTCGGTTCTTGGGTAACAGGTCCTTGCGCAAAGCCAATGGGAAGGTGTACCAACCCGTTGCGAGTACCTCGCGAGACGAGATGCGTAGATGCGATGGAAGGAGGGTGCATAGGTACGGCATGAGGACGACCTGCACTCTTCCCCAGTCATACACTTTATAGTTCGTGTAGATCCGAGAAAGTAGTCGTTCAGGGCGCACAGAGTATCCGGTTTCCTCTTTTACTTCACGGACAAGGCATTCCTCAACGGTTTCTCCCCATTCAACAGATCCGCCAGGGAACTCCCATTTTTTGTGGTTTACTGTCCCTGGATCATTGCGCTGCTGTAGGAATACCTTACCATTGTGGATAATGATCGCAAGGGGGACGAGAAAAACCTTAGCATCTTCAGATACTTTCTTGGTTTTCTCCCCTTTTTTGATCAACGTGCTTTTGTATTGATCCTCGTGGAATGAGTCGAGACGAACTACTCGTGTGTGGAGTCCAAGTGATCGAATGCGCTCCATGAGTCCGTCAACAAAGGCATGCTGGTCATACCCCAACGCGATAACATCCGGACGTACTTGTCGGAGCGATGCGTACATGTCTGCAGTGTCACCCAACAGTACGTCGTCTACACAGCGCATTTCGCGCACGAGCGCCATGCGCGCTGCTTCATCGAGTGCTGGTTTGTGATGCTTTACCTTGGTGACGGTACTATTGCGTGCAATGACTACGGTTAGATGATCGCCAAGTTTGCGAGCAGACGACAAAAAATGCACATGCCCTGGATGCAGAAAATCAAATGTCCCGAACACAAGCACTTTTTTCATATGGATACAGAATGAGCGTTACGCTTGTTGCAACAAGGTCACGAGCTGGCGCGATGAGAGTGACGAGAGTGCGCGGTTGGCAGAGACATCAGATCCACAAATCAACATTTTGTTGCTGTGGTGCAGATACCAATCAGCGTCAGGTTCGAGTTCGCGAACCTTCTTCGCAACTGCCGTAAGATCCACTTCAGAATCATTACGTGATTTCACTGAGAGATAGTGGGTTGCAGGATTGCTGTACACAAAAAGTACATAGTCCTGCTCATAGGCAATACGAGCAACAACTTTAGAGCTCACGGTAGTTGTAACAGCAACCCCTTTCCCCCACGGAGTGGTGAACTCCTTGCGCTTTTTCCAATCGCGCATGCACCATTCTTTTTCGAGAAGTCCTTCGTACACTCCTGCAAGATACTGTTCGCCGAATTGAAGCGCACCCTCTGATCCTTCGCCCGTAACACGACCTAAGTACGTAAATACAGACCCGATCATGAATTCGCGTGTTGGCGATGCGAAAAGCATCCCGTGATCTTCTTCATTAACATACGCAACAAGTGCCTCCATTGCGCGGCGTTCTTCGGGGGTCTTGAGTGCGCAGTCTTGCTGCTTTTTGCAATATTTCCAGACAAGCGTTGTGGCACTGTCTGCTCGATCTCCCTTGTGTTCATCAAATTGCCCACGTCCAACACCAATTGCAATACGATCAGCGCTATCCTTGCGAGTGTACGATGCGTCTGCTGCAATAAATTCCACACGAGCCTTCTTCCACACAGGAAGCGCGCGACGCAGTACCCAAATAGCCGCTACGTCATCGAGGTGTGGATTCTTGTGCGTGACGAAAAGCTTGGGCATAGTGTGTGGTTACGCTCTGGGACGCATGGTCGGGAAGAGAATCACTTCCTTGATCGATGCTGCACCTGTGAAGAGCATTGCCATGCGATCAATACCGATGGCTGCACCGCTGGTTGGTGGCATACCGTGTGCCATAGCCTCGATGAAGTCATCATCAGTTTTTTGCACATCCTCAATTCCTTTTCCTTCTTTTTCTTTGTTTGCTTCTGCTTCGAATCGCTTACGAAGTTCGAGTGGGTCATTGAGCTCGCTATAGTTGTTCCCCTGCTCTTGACCGAGTACATAGTGCTCGAAACGTTCTACAAAACGTGGATCAGCTGCGGATTGCTTTGCGAGGGGAGAACTCTCTACAGGGTAGTCGTATACAATAGTCGGCTGAATCAATGTGTGTTCAACACGATCCTCGAAGAGTACGGTGAGTAACTCCCCTACGGAAAGGGCAGTTTCTACCAAATGTGGTTCTTCAGGCTTGCACTCAAGCGCAGCTTTTTTTGCTTGTGCAAGTGTGTCGTTAGACCATGCGTGATAATCCCATCCCGTTACTTCGCGCACTGCTTCCACCATTGTGACGCGACGCCAAGGTGCCTTCACTTCAATGAGATGTTCACCGTGTGGCAATTGAGTTGTACCAAAGAGTTTTTGTGCACAGAATTCGTACACGCGCTCAATGAGCGACATGTTGTAACGATAATCTTCGTAGGCACACATCGTCTCGAGCATGGTGAATTCTGGATTGTGCTTGTAGCTTACGCCTTCATTGCGGAAAATGCGGCTGATCTCGAAAACGCGCTCCATTCCACCTACAACAAGACGCTTGAGATAGAGCTCAGTTGAGATGCGCAGATACAAATCCATGTCGAGTGTATGGTGGTGTGTGACAAATGGTCGAGCAGAAGTGCCTCCATAGAGTGGCTGGAGAACCGGAGTCTCAACTTCTACATACCCTTCGTTGTACAAGAACTCGCGTACATACTGCACGAGCTTGCTGCGAATTTGGAACCGTTTGTTCACTTCGTCGTTGGCAATGAGGTCGAGGTAGCGCTGACGATAACGGATTTCAGTGTCAGCAAGTCCATGCCATTTTTCTGGAAGTGGCAACAATGCCTTCGTAATGAGCGCATAGGTCTGTACTTGCAGACTCTTTTCTCCACGCTTTGTCACCATGGCCACGCCCTTCACGCTTACGAAGTCTGCACGATCGATCAGCTCAAGGAACTGATCATATGCTTCGTCGCCTACGTGCTCTTTCTTGATGAAGAGCTGTACGCTGCCACTCTGATCACGCAAGGTCGCAAACGTCACACCACCCTGGGTGCGAATACTCATGAGACGACCGGCGAGACTTACAGGAGTCTGCCCTTTCTCAACTACTTCAAATTGTTCAAGAAACGCACTAACAGTGTGCGAGTGTTCAGCGGTCGACGGGTACGCCTGCCACCCAAGCTCTGCAATACGCGCGAGCTTGGCTACGCGGATATCATATTCTGACTGCATATGCAGCTATGATATCGAAAGAATGGTGTATTTGGCAACGCCTGAGGGTTTTTGTACTTCTACGACGTCATCAATGGCGCGTCCGAGGAACGCTGCGCCTAGTGGGGACTCATTGGAGATCTTGCCAGCAAGAGGATCTGCTTCTGCAGAGCCTACAATCTGGAATTCCTTCTTCGTCTTGTCATCGGTAGACACAACAATGCGCGATCCAATCTGTACTGTTACTGATTTGGTTGCTGCGCGCTTCTCTTCGATCAATACCGAGCGGTTGATCATGTCCTCGAGTTCGAGAAGGCGTCCTTGCGCAAATGCCATTTGTTCTTTTGCATCCTGGTACTCAGCATTTTCGGACAAATCGCCATTCTGCTTTGCGTCGTCAATACGACCTGCAATTGCAGGAATCGTCTTCATTTTGAGTGTCTCGAATTCAGCCTTGAGTGCCTCGAGTCCTTCTTTGGAAATGTATACAATTTCAGTCATAAATTCATGAGGAGTAAACGCAGTATACGGAGGTTACGCTCGCATGTCAAGAATCATAACTTCCCCACCAAGTGAAAAATTCTGCTGCAATCATGGACGCAATAGTTGCACCTTCCTCGCCCTCTTCAACCAAAATTGCGACAGCAATTCGTGGAGACTCGTATGGAGCAAATCCGGTAAACCATGCATGCGGTTCGTACTGATTACTCCACTGTGCAGTACCTGTTTTTCCTGCGACAGCAACACGTGCTGCTTGCAAGCGATATCCCGAACCTGATGTGACGGTCATGCGCATTCCCTCTCGCACGGTTTGGAGATGCTCCGGGTCAATCATACTACTATTGAGCACCACGGGCTTTTCTACAATACGTGGTTGCGATGTCGTATCACCAAGCGCATAAAGAAGATGAGGTTTGTAGAGTGTGCCACCATTGGCGATTGCTGCCGTACTCACTGCCATCTGTAGCGGAGTAACGAGAAGATCTCCTTGGCCAATGGAAAAGTTATACGTATCGCCGATATACCACCGTTCATTCTTTACGTGTTGCTTCCATGCGGGAGACGGAATGAATCCAGCAAATTCTCCTTGGAGATCAATCCCTGTTTTGGAGCCAAAACCAAACTGTTGAAGATATGCAGCGATTCGCTCTGCTCCTAGGCCTTGGACATCCTCATATCCTCCTCCGATGATATAGAAAAATGTATTCACGGAGTCTGCGATCGCCTTGCGCACGTCTGTGACGCCATGCCCGCCTGCACGCCAGTCTTTGAAATACCATCGAGAAATACGGAGTCCACCTGTGCTCAAAAACGTTGTCGACTTGGTGATGATCCCCTCTTGAAGCGCCGCTGCAGCAACGAATGGTTTGATAACCGATCCAGAAGGAAATCGCCCACTAATCGCGCGGTTAAACAGTGGCATATCTGGATCTGCCAGCAATGCGCCGTATGCGTCAGAGCTGATCCCCTTACTAAACAGATTGTTGTCGTAGGCAGGAAGCGAAACAAGTCCGAGTACTGCCCCAGACCGTGGATCGATCGCAACGGCTGCAGCACGTTTTTTGTTCAACTGCGCCATCGCACGTTTCATGGCGGTCTCGAGGTGCGTTTGTACCTGCGCATCAATGGTGAGATAGACTCCTGTTCCTGGAATCGACGCCACAGCACTTACCTGACGTCCTGGGCGGCCTTGTGCGTTCACCTCAGTGAGCACTTTCCCGTAAACACCACGGAGAAGGTGTTCATACGTTTTTTCAACACCAGACTTTCCGATGCGATCCGTCGGGCTATACGCTCTGTCTGCGCGTGTCGTGCCTTGATCAAGTATTTGCTGCCACTCCTGTGCATTCATTTTGCCAGTGTACCCCAAAACATGCGCAAAACTTGCCGTGGTATCAACATGATATTTACGTGTGAATGTACTTTGTACGTACAGTCCTGGAATATCGGCTGCTGCTGCTTGTATTCGTACCGCCTCCTCGTACGTTACAGCATCTTTTACAAGCAACGAATCTCTTCCTGTGAGTTGCGGAGCACCAAATACCTCTTTTGCAGCTGCGTCATCCATTCCGAGAAGTTGTTGTAGCTTCGCTCGTCGTTCTGGATACGGAATGATGTCTCGCGGTGAAATGGCGATAGCAAATGTCGGGACGTTTTCCACCAATGGCACGCCATTGCGATCGTACAGGATGCCACGTGCCGCTGGCTGCGCATATGTACGCGTTCGATTATTTTCTGCGGCGAGAAGGTATGCTCTTCCATTACCAACTTGTATCACGCCGATTTTCCAATACAGAAATCCGAGAAGTAACCACCCAAGGACACCGACAACAATAATTTTGTTTCGCGATAGTGCGTTCCCGATATACTGTTCTCGAAATTCAGGGAGCGCACGATCCCCGTCATCTCTATGAGGTGAAAATTGCTCTGTCACCCACTCCAGACGGTATCGCCCGTGTAGCCCAAAAGAGCGGTGTGGTGCATCGCCTGTTGGAAAGAGATCACTGGATTTTGGTGCAGAAGAGAACCAAGATCGCATAGGAATTGATTACGCACGTCGCACATGATCGAACGCTCCAAACCTCTGACTTACAGCGAACACGATGAGTGATCCTATCAGCGTGTATCCAACCATGGGTATGGCGCGGGTTCCAAATGCAAATAACGCCTCTTGCCATGGCTGAACGGCTCTTGCTGTATTCATACAAACCCAGACGAAGGCGAAGGCACACAATCCCACGGTTACAACGAGTGCGTAGGATCCTATAGATAATCGCGGAATGAGCCTGATGCAAAAGAGTCGCACAGTCCAGGCAAGCGCGAGGTATGCCACCGTCATTGTCCCAAAGGGGTATGGACTCATTACATCAGCTGCGATCCCTACCACTAGTGGCCACCACCCAATGTGTTCGAATGCATACCAACGTGATCTGACCCACCACGGTGCGAGAATTACCGGCACAAGCACAGTATGCCACGGTGCTGGGAGTGCGCTTGTTACACCAAATTGCAATACAAGGAGCACTCCAAAGAGCGTAAGTTGCAAGAGTAGGACCTGCATACTACGGAGTTGGGCGCGTTAGAATTAGCACTTGTCGCAAATTCTCTTGCGCATACCGAACTTGAATGCTTGCACGCAAGAGCTCCGTATTCGGCTCCTCTTCCAATCCTTCAACCGACCCGATCACTATTCCAGCTGGAATTGCTTGGTCCATTCCAGCTGTTTGAATCAAGGATCCTTGCCGTAATTGTGCTGCCTTAGGGATGAGGGTGAGTTGTGTTGAGAGACCAAACTGACCCCGCACCAATCCTACCAGTGTCCCTTGTTCCACCGATGCACCCGATATTGCTGATGCGGGATGTGCAAGTGTTCGAATATACGAACTTTGCGCTGTTACTGAATGCACGGTTCCTACGAGCGCTCCTTCAGTTGTCAGAACCGTGTCACCGACTTGCACCCCTGCATCACTCCCTTGATCTATAAGGAGTAGCGACGTGTCAAAGCTCATGCCAGTACCCAATACATTCGCTGCGAGAGGTCGAAACGATGCATAGCGGTCGATGAGTGAAAATGCTCGCTCAAGGTCTGCGCACACTCTCGCAGTGGTAGATGCGCTCGTTGTGGCCACTTCCCAGCGAAGTCGTTGCTCACGGAGTGATTCAATCTCAGCGATGAGTTCTGCTTTGCTTTTTGCTGCAAGTGAAGCGTCTGCTGCTGTTGTGGTATGCACCCAACCTGCAATAGGAGCAATGAGTCGTGTAATAGGAGCACGTAGCCACTGAAAAAGCGATGTTCTTGTGCCGATAAGTACCACTGCGATCGCCCAAAATAGAACCCATGCCACTCGTATTTGATACGATGCGCGCATAGTATGGGGAATTAAAATCGCTTTCTATTGGTTTCTTCCTGTGCCGAAGGAATAGCAATTCGTGACAACAGTCGTTCATCCTCAAGGAGCATGCCAGTACCCCGCACAACACACATAAGTGGATCATCAACGATGCGTACCGGGATTCCTGTTGCAGTTGCGATAATTTGGTCAATACCACGAAGCAACGCTGTGCCACCAGAGAGCACGAGCCCACGCTCGTGAATGTCCGCAACAATCTCAGGTGGCGTGACTTCCAACGTCGCTTTTATATTTTCGACGATGGTCGCGATAGAACGTGCGATGGCGCGGTACACATGTTCACTGTCAATCACCACTTCCTTTGGCAAACCTGAGACGACGTCTCGGCCACGCATGGAGAACTCAATCTTTTCAGGAAGTGGTTGAGCCGAGCCCACTGCGAGCTTGATATTTTCGGCCTGACGATCTCCAAGGAGTAATCCGAACACTTCTCGCGTATATTGCATGATGTTCTTGGTGAGTTCATCGCCTGCAATAACGCTGGTACGCCAACTTACAATTCCTTCAAGTGAGATAATCGCGACTTGAGTGTTGCCAGCGCCCAGTTGTACAACCATGTTGCCGGTCGGTTCTTCAACTGACATTCGAGCTCCAATTGCTGCGGCCATCGGCTCCTCAATCACAAATACTTCGCGCGCTCCAGCAGCGATAATAGCGTCTTCAACCGCCTTTCGTTCTACTTCGGTAACACCCAGCGGAACAGTCACGACAACTCGAGGTCTCGGGACAAACGAAAACTCGTCTTCATGCACCTTGTCGATGAAGTACTTTACCATGCGCTCAGCTACTTCGAAGTCTGAGATCACACCACCGGAAAGTGGTCGTGATGTGGTGATGTGTGCTGGTGTTTTGCCGACCATGTTCTTTGCCTCGTTTCCTACAGCAAGAATTTGTTCGGTTCGTGTATTGATTGCAACAACAGATGGCTCGTGTACGACGATGCCCTTATCTTTGACATAGACTCGAACATTGGCTGTCCCGAGGTCCATCCCAATGTCTTTGCTGAACTTGCCAAAGAAGGATTTGATCATACCGCGAGTCGGCTATACAGCTCACTTTCAGTGATAGTTTCTGCAGCACCGTTGCGCGTTTTCCATTCGACAGTACCTGCAGCCAGCTGCTTGGTGCTAACGACAACACGCGTTGGGATGCCAATGAGGTCACTCTCGGCAAACTTCTCCCCTGCTCGCAAATCACGATCATCGAGGAGTACTTCGATGCGGTGTTCAGAAAGCGTGAGTGCGATTTCTTCTGCTTTGCGAAGTACAGCTTCGTCTGTGCTGAGTGCGACAACATGCACGGCAAAAGGCGCTACTTCCTTCGGCCACAAGATTCCTGCCTCATCGTGGTGTACTTCCACGATGGTTCCGAGTACGCGGCTTGGCCCAATACCATAGCAACCCATGAGTACTGGCTGTGCCTTACCCTCAGCGTCTACATACGTGAAGTCAAATGCTGAAGAATATTTCGCACCAAGTGGGAAAATATTTCCCACTTCGATAGCCTTGTTCTCAGTGACTGGCCCGTGACAAGTGTCACACGTATCAAATGTGGTGAGAATTTCGCGATTCTTGTACCAACCACAAGCTGCGCAGTGGTACACAAGATCTTCGCCGTATTCAGTAAAGACCTGATATTCGTGTGAGAACTTACTGAAGGTGCCTCCACTTGCCTCAACCATTTTCGCATCAAGACCACAACGGGTATAGACACGATCATACGCTTTTGCTACCTGCATGTAGTATTGATCGAGGTCTTCTTGTGTGGTGTGGAAGCTATACAGGTCTTTCATGAGAAATTCACGCCCACGAAGCAATCCAGACTTGGCACGTGGCTCATTGCGGAATTTGTTTTGAATCTGATACACCGCTCGTGGGAGGTCTTTGTAGGACTGTACGAAGTCTTGCAGAAGCGGTGTCACGATTTCTTCATGCGTTGCGCCGAGTGCATACTCCTTATTCCCTGCCCCCTCGAGGCGGAATAACACGTCGAGTCCATCCCAGCGACCAGTTTTTACCCATGGCTCCTTTGGGGTGAGCGCAGGCATAAGAATTTCACTTGCGCCCAGTGCGTTCATTTCTTCACGAATAATATCTTCGATCTTGCGTAAGACTCGTAGGCCATATGGGAGGTATGAGTACACTCCTGCCATTTCTTTGTGTACAAACCCACCTCGTGTGAGTAGTTCAGCGTTGTGACTGACCTCATCCTTTGGCGCCTCCTTGGTAGTCTTGGTGAAAATGCGTGATTGTCGGGTAAACATACTATGATTGATGTGACGATCGTGACGACCAGAGGAACTCAACACAGCTTACGATGACTGCGAGGAGAATGACAGTCCACCAGTACAGGTATTGCATGCGAGCCATGAGCAATACGATGGTAACTAGTGAAGAGAACAACACAGCCTGTCGGAAACTTTTGCGTACCGTACGGAATGCGACCGTCTCTCTGCGTGCGAAGAAGCTCTCAATTACGAACACGATCAGTGAAAATAAACCAAAGAGCGAAAGAAAAAGTGCTCCGTAGAAGAGTGCAAGTCCTGCGGCACTAGCGGTGTACGGGTCAACAGACATCATGACAAAGTACAAAGCACCGAAGCACAACACCGTAGCTGTGCACATGAAAAGCAGATACTGGCGGAGCGTCATAGAAGATAACGAATACGTTCGACCCGTGCCCGGGCCGGCATTTTTTCATTAAGGAGGGCGAGAATTGCCGATTCCTGTGTCTTGAGTGTTTGTGCAAACGCGGCAGAATCACAACTTACCGTTAACGTTCCGTTCTTGATGTACTGGGGTCGTACATGTCGCGCATCTGCGGCAAAAACAGTGTCGAGCGCCTGTTGCGCGTACTCGAGAGTCATGGCGCTTTCAACTTGTTTGCCTACACCGGCGCGTGCAACGCGCGCCATAAGGTCTTTACCAATCCCGTCCATAGCTATCACGAAAGTTTACGATAGGGGCAGATACTTCTGAAGTCACACGTGGTACAGACGAATGTGCTCGGTTTTGCAGGGAAATCGCTTGTTCGCATTTGCGTGACGACTGCTCCGATTTCTTCCTCAAATGTGAGGAGTACGTCATGGTCTACTGGCACCTCTTGAATACTCAGATCGTTCAGATACCAGTATTGCAGTGATTGCACCGGTCGCATATCCGCAAATTTCGGATCGCGCTCAATAGCAGCGTAATAAAGCAATAGCTGGTTTTTGTCGTCCTTTTCGAGCCGAGTCTTGGGCTTGCCGGTCTTGTAGTCAATGATGATGCTCCCACCGCCTTCAGCTGCGTCTATTCTATCAATGCGCCCAGCAAAAGTACAGCCGCCGATGTGCACACTAAATGACTGCTCCAGTGAACGTGGGACTGTTCCAAAAGGTGCGTACTTCTTAAAGAACTCGCGTAATACCTCTTGTCCGTTCTTAAAATACTCTTCCTTCTGCTCTGGAGACTCGTACCATTCATCTACCCATGATTCCTTGTAGAGTTCCATGAGTTGTTCAAGTGATGGCACAACAGCTGTCTCTGCGGGCACACCGAAGAGATCCTGCTGCACTCGTTCACGTGCTTGACGCAGCTGTTCATACCACTTTTGAAGCGTGGAGTGCATCGTTGTACCAAAGCTCATGGCGTGTGATCCTGCGGTTGGGATCTTAATGACGTAGCGATACTTGTATTGAAGCGGACATCGCAGGAATGTTTGTAGCTGTGAAAACGACAAGCGAGTAAACGGATTTGGTAGCGCAGCCGGGACTTGCTCTGGTGTTGAGGTTGCTACAACAGGGATGTCATTTCCTGTGATACGTTGTTCAATTTCCATTTCTGCGATGAATCGAGAAGCCTTGCGTTCTGACTTACCGTCGCCATACTGCTTCGCGCGTGTGATGTGAATGGAATCACGAGCTCGCGTGAGCGCAACATAACACAGACGTCGTTCTTCACGAATATGTGCTTCGTCGTCTTCTGCCCCTCGTGCAAGCAGTGCTGCTGGGAGTGGGAGCGTCTCGCCACGGTCGGCACCCGGAAATCGTAAGTGCACAAGACTCGGGAGAAATACGTGGGAGAACTCCAGGCCCTTGGCGGCGTGAATACTCATAAGGTGGACTGCATCTACTGCGGTACTCACCTCTTGCTCGCCTGTTTCGTCTCCAGAAATCAGCGCGTCCGTATAAAATTGCAAGAAGGCATCAATAGTTGGTGATGCATGGGATTGCACAAACTGGGTTACGAATTCCAAGAATGTTTGCAGTGCAACAAATGGCTCGTCTAATGCCCCTGCCATGTGCTGCTCTTGCCAATAATGCATGAGACCAGAAACCTCGAAGTATTGTACGAGGACCTCATGTATCGGACGATCCCGCAACATACGGTGCGTTGTTGCAAGCACAGAGAGGAATGCAGTGATACGTGCTTGCTCATCAGCATCGATAGCGAGGAGTTGCGCATTTTTAAGAGATGTGAAGAGACTTACACCATTTCTTTGGCTTGCTGCAAGGAGCTGTGTGCACGCATCGTGCGACAGTGAGAGCGGTGGCAACGTGAGGAGCCCATACAACGACACAGAATCATGAGCGTTATGGAGTGCCCGGAGAATCTGAATACATTGTTGTGCGACGCGATGCTGCAATGTACCTCCTCTGCCATGTACCACAATGGGAATGCCTTTGCGTAAGCACTGTTCACGAATAGCTTCGCCGTGTCCATGTGCGCGAACAAGAATTGCCATGTCATTCCATGCTGTCCCCTGTCCATGACAACGTGCAAGCTCCGCGGCTATGGTGGCAGCTTCATCGTGCTCTGTTTCAAGCACTGTGTATTGAATTCCACCCATACCTTCGCGTGCTGCATGCAGTCGCTTCGAAATACCCAAGCGCGACTCGAGGGTGTGAGGGGCATTGCGAGTGATGAGCGTATAGCTCATGTCTAGAATATTTTGTTTGGTGCGGAAGTTTTCGTTGAGCACGACCGACGTCGCATCTGGGAAGTCTTTCTTGAAATCCAAGATGTTATCCATGACAGCGCCACGGAAACCGTAGATGCTTTGATTGTCATCTCCAACAACCGTAATGATCGGCCCATTTCCAGCACAGAGTAGTCGTACAATTTCGTATTGTGCGCGGTTGGTATCTTGGAATTCATCCACGAGCACGTGGCGGAATCTCATGCGCAGCTGTGCCAGTACATTGGGACGTGCTCGCAATAATTCATGCGTATAGAAAAGGAGTGAGCCGAAGTCGAGCTTGCTTGCCTGGAGCATCTCTTTCTCGTACTGCGCATACAGTCGAGCGAGTTCTGCATCAGCTGATGCTGCCATTCCTACCTCGGTATCTGCATTGAGCTGGCGAGATGTTGCATATTCGAGATACTGTTCTGGTGAGATCAGCTCGTCTTTGCATCGAGAAATGTGCGACAGTATTGCGCGAATAAATCGGGTAGCGTTCCCCTTCTGCGCAAAATATGACAGATCAAATGCAGCCAAACGATTGCGCATGAACATCCATGCCCCAGATTCATTCAACACCTGAAACCCCACAGGTAAACCAATGTGATGACCGAACTCACGTACCATTCGTTCGCAAATGCTGTGGAACGTACCGATCTGTAACGAGAGAGCAGCCTCTGGATTCACTGCTTCGATACGAGCCAAAATTTCGTTTGCAGCTTTTTCTGTAAACGTTACTGCCATGATCTCGCGTGGTGCAACACCAGACTCCAATAAATACAGGATACGGCGTGTAAGTACCGTGGTCTTGCCTGTTCCTGCACCAGCCACAATCATGAGCGGTCCATGCGTATGCTGGACTGCAGCTTGCTGCGCCTCTGTTAACCCTTCAAGTAATGACATACCACCCCATCATAAACGAAAACACGCTAGCAAGCCAGCGTGTCCCGTTGTGTTGATTTTTGGTTGGATTTGGGGCGGATGTGCCCCGAGGAAGGAGATCAGTGGCAGGCGTCTCGGATAATGATCTCGCCGATGAAGTGGAAGGTCTGTTGGAAAACGGGTGAAGTCGACACCTTTGCGCCATTGCGCTTCAGGGTGATCACCACGGTCCCCGTTGCCCCGAGGTTAAGTGGTGGCTGTGTACCACCGGACTGCAACCTCGAGTACTTCTCACTCGGTCCGTCGAAGACATTGCTGTCGATGACGTTGCCGTCGAGTCGTATCTCCATGGTTGGGAAGGCTACTCCCACGATGTCGTAGTGATGCTGGAGTGTGAACTCTAGCACCTTTGGTACACCGATGGTGTCGCCGACCTTCGCCAGGTCGATCGTTAGACTCGCCGAGTCACCCGTCAGCTGGATGCCGATTTCCTTGTCGCATGCGTTGCCGACTGCGCACCAAAGACCTGCAGTGAAGCCCGCATCGGCTGAGATCCATGTCTGGAATCCGCCGGACGCGAGCATCATGCTTGCGCTTTCGGTTACAACAAACGGCTCGTATCCGGAGTGCGTACAGCCTGCTCCCGGAACACACGCATCAAGGGTGCAGACATCGCTATCCGAGCAGTCAGCCTGGGTTGGTGTGACACAGGCGCCACCGGCACATCCTTCACCTTGCGTGCACGGATCATTGTCCGAGCAATCGAGCGCCTTGCCTACGCATGAACCGCTGAAGCACGTATCCGAATGCGTGCACGGATCCCCATCGTCGCACTCCGCGATGTTTCCCGCAACACAGACGCCGCTGTTGATGTCGCAGTGGTCTCCCACCGTGCATACATCCCCATCGTCGCACTCCATGTCGAGGTTCTTCGAGAAGCACATGTTCTGATCCGGGCCCGGACTGAGCTCGCACCAGTTCTGCGTACACGTATTGCCATCGTCGCACTCTTCGTTTTGACGACAACATGCAGGCACGGTGGGGAACGAGCAAAGCCCCGTCTGCGCGACACAAAGGTCGTACGAACAAGGATTCCCGTCCTCACAGTGGACCAGTGCACCCAACACACAGACGTTCGCGATACACGTGACCGGCTTGGTGCAGAGCGTTGTGTCCTCGAGATGTGCGCAGTCCGACGTCGTCGTGCACTGGCACACTTCCGGATCTACAGCCCCGCTCAAGCAAACCCCTGCGTCGCAGACATCGCCCACGGTGCAGAAGTCGCCATCCTCGCAACCCACGTTATCAGCGAGAGCAGGTGTTGAAACCACACACGCTCCGGTCGTAGAGTCGCATGACTCAGGTGCGCAAGGGTCACTCGTGTCGCAGAGCACACCCAGGCACTTGTCTACGACTGGGATATCCTCCCCCACCGTGACGTCAGGTGGTTCTGTGACCTCGTTGCTTCCAGCATCGAGAGCCTCTGTGTCATCCGGCGGAACTACGGTGTCGAGCGGATCAGTACCAACATCATCGGGTGGAACTACGTCTGTGACCACGATGTCATCAGGCGGAGTGACGATGGTATCGTCGGCATCCACGCCATCCACACTGCCTGTATCGGTCAGTATGATGTCATTGCCATCCGTTGCGTCGATGGAAGCGTCATCTGAAATACTATCGTCCGCCACAAGAATGTCAGGCGGCTCCTCAACATCAGGCACGTCCTCGGTAGAGTCCGCGTCGTCAGTCGTGGCATCGGTAGCATCCAACGCAACCACCTCCTGCAGCTCGATGGCATCGTCCACAATGTCCGAGGTGTCGGCATCGACGAGCACAGGCGTATCGTCACCATCGCTGGCAACTTCTTCACCCACACCGTCACTGCCATTGACCTCTTCAATCTGAACGACATCCTCGATGTCGCCACTGTCGGTGTCTGAACTTCCGTCGACCGCGATCGAGTCTGGCTCGATCTTCGTGTCGTGTTTCAGCACATCCACACCGTCTCCGGTGCCATCCGCACTGTCAGCCTCGAGCCCGCCGAACGTGAGCTGCGCCGGATCCTGTGCGGTAAAGGAATCGCACGCGGCCGCAGCCGCGAGAAACACTGCTACTGCGAACCGCATTGGTGACCTCCCTAGTCAATGAGCGGTAGTTCTTGGAGCACAAACCTTCAAAAAGAAAAGGCTGCCCTCCAAGTGAGGCAGCATACGCCTTTTCTATACTTTTGTCAACCGTTGTATGGACTACACGCGACGTCGTCGTGCAACACGGATACGGACCAGTGAACGTTCAAGCGCTGCTTGTAATGCTGCGAACTCAATATCGTTTGCAAACTGACGCTTTGTGATGAGCTCCTGAGCGCGAGTTCGGGCAGCTTCAGCACGAGCAATGTCGATTTCATCTGCACGCTCTGCTGCATCGGCAAGAAGTACTACCTCATTCCCTTCGCGTACCTGGACATACCCACCAGCGGTCGCGAGATGGTGTTCCGCAGCACCTTCATGAATCCGAATTTCTCCGGGCTTTACAATACCAACAATAGGCATGTGATGCGGGAGAACTGTGATTTCACCAAGTTCCGTGTTGATAGAAACCGAATCAACTGGCGCACGAAACACGACACGTTCGGGGGTGATAATGGTGAATTGGAGTGTCGTGGATGCCATAGCGATTACGCGGTTACTTCTTCGATGCCGCCCTTCATGTAGAACGCTTGTTCAGGCTTGTCATCATGCTTTCCATCAAGAATTTCCTTGAACGCACGTACGGTATCTTCACGCTTTACGTATTTACCAGGGATACCTGTGAACATTTCAGCAACGAAGAATGGCTGCGAGAGGAAACGCTGAATCTTACGAGCGCGCGCAACCGTGAGCTTGTCTTCGTCAGACAATTCTTCCATACCAAGGATTGCGATGATGTCCTGAAGATCCTTGTAGCGCTGCAAAACCTTTTGCATGCGACGTGCCACATCGTAGTGCTCCTCACCAACGATTGCTGGATCAAGCAATGTTGAACTGGAGTCGAGTGGATCTACTGCAGGATAGATACCCAATTCAGCAAGTGAACGTGCAAGTACTACTGTTGAGTCCAAGTGTGCGAAGGTCGTTGCTGGAGCTGGGTCAGTGTTGTCGTCAGCCGGAACGTATACTGCTTGAATAGACGTGATGGATCCGGTATTCGTCGATGTAATGCGCTCCTGGAGTGCACCCATTTCTGTCGCAAGTGTTGGCTGATATCCTACTGCAGAAGGAATACGACCAAGAAGAGCAGACACCTCAGAGCCTGCCTGGGTAAAGCGGAAAATGTTGTCTACGAAAAGCAACATGTCCTTACCCTGGTCACGGTAGTGTTCAGCAAGCGCAAGACCTGTAAGTGCAACACGAGCGCGCGCACCTGGTGGTTCGTTCATCTGACCGAACACAAGCATGGTCTTATCAAGCACACCACCTTCTTGCATTTCAAGATACAGATCGTTACCTTCACGCGTACGCTCACCTACTCCAGCAAACACCGAGAGACCAGAGTGCTCTGCTGCGATATTACGAATGAGCTCCTTAACAATAACGGTCTTGCCCACACCAGCACCGCCGAAGAGTCCTACCTTACCACCCTTCATGAACGGACAGATGAGGTCGATAACCTTGATACCTGTTTCAAAAATTTCAGTCTTTGGGGACTGGTCCGTAAATGCCGGTGCCTCCTGGTGAATAGAGCGAACCGTCTTGGTCTTTACAGGCCCAAGATTGTCGATAGGTTCACCAACCACATTCAACATACGACCAAGAGTTGCGTCACCTACAGGGATGCTGATCGGAGCGCCGGTATCTACTACTTCCTGGCCACGTACGAGACCGTCCGTGCTGCCCATAGCAACCGCACGCACCACGGAGCCGCCCAGATGCTGCGCAACTTCAAGCACAAGCGTAGGTTGCCCCTTGCCCATGTCCACGGTCAATGCGTGGAGAATTTGAGGGATGTGGCTGTCGAAGGAAACGTCGACAACTGGTCCAATGACTTGAGCGATTGATCCTTTTTGCATATGAGTTTACGTTAGCGCAGTCATGCCGGAACTAATTTCGGCAATTTCTTTTGTAATAGCTGCCTGGCGAGCTCGATTCCATGAGAATACAAGGTCGTCAAGCATGTCCTTTGCAGCATCAGTTGCATTGCGCATCGCAACCATGCGCGCACTATGCTCCGACGCTGCAGCCTCAAGCATTCCCTGATACAGTTGTACTTCAACCAAACGAGGAATCATGGTCTCGAGCACCGCATCAGCAGATGGCTCGAATAGGAACTCTTCGCTGGAGTTCGCAACAGCCTGCTGCTCCTGCACAGCCAACGGCAGAATCTGACGTACAGTTGGTTTCTGTGCAATAGCGCTGATGAACTCAGAGTACACCATGACAACCTTGTTATACGTGCCATTGATGAAGCCCTCCGTTGCAATACGTGCGATTGGGGCGATGGAGAGATACGTTGGTGTATCACCAATGTCCACGAAACTTGCAACGAGGTTTGAGCCACGCTTGCTCAATGCACGGTCGCCTTTCTTACCTACGGACACAAAGTCTGGAGACTCAAGTGTCGCGATAAGCTCGTTCGTGCGACGCAGGATATTGCTGTTGAGACCACCGCAAAGACCACGATTGCTCGTCACAACAATAACAAGTGTCTTTCCTTCTTCGCGAGATTCCAAGAGCGGGTGTGCTGCTCGCTCTGCCGTAGCACGCAACATACGCGTGAGCATTTCCCAGGCGTGTGAAGAGTACGGCCGCGAAGCGACCGCAGCTTCCACAGCGCGGCGCATCTTGCTCGCAGCCACGAGCTCCATTGCCTTCGTGATCTTGCGCGTGCTCTTGACCGACGAGATGCGTCGTTTGATTGCCTTAGTGGCTAGCGGCATAGCGCGTGATAATCTCCTTAAGCTGCGGTTCGGTCACTGCCCAATCCTCCTTCAACACAGCAGTAAGCCACTCTGCATGCTCGGTCTCGATGAACTGATGAAGACCTTCCTCCCATGCAGCAACCTTTTCTACCGGAACGGCATCAAGGAATCCGTTGGTAGCTGCATAGATGATTGCCACCTGCTGACCAACAGACATTGGGTCATACTGTCCCTGCTTGAGAACTTCAACAAGTCGCTTACCACGTTCGATCTGGCGGCGTGTTCCTTCGTCGAGGTCAGATGCGAATTGTGCGAAGGCTTCCATTTCGCGGAATTGCGCCATTTCAAGACGCAAACGTCCAGCAATTTTCTTCATCGGCTTGGTCTGTGCTGCTGAACCTACGCGAGATACGGAGATACCCACGTTAAGTGCAGGGCGAATACCACGGTAGAAGAGGTCGGATTCGAGGTAAATCTGTCCATCGGTGATCGAGATCACGTTCGTCGGAATGTACGCAGAAACGTCGCCACCCTGCGTCTCAATAATAGGAAGTGCGGTAATAGAACCACCACCATTCTCCTTGTTGAGGCGAGCTGCGCGCTCAAGAAGGCGTGAGTGGAGGTAGAAAACGTCACCTGGGTACGCTTCACGTCCTGGTGGGCGGCGGAGCAAAAGCGAAATTTCGCGATACGCCCATGCCTGCTTCGTAAGATCATCGTACACTACGAGTACATCCTTCCCCTGCTCCATGAAATACTCTGCCATGGCACAACCAGAGTATGGTGCGATGAACGAAAGTGCTGCTGGATCAGACGCGCCAGCAACAACCACAATGGTGTTCTTCATGGCGCCTGCTGCCTCAAGTTTCGCCACAATACGTGCAACCTTGGACTCCTTCTGGCCAATCGCAACGTAGATGGAGATAACACCCGTGTCACGCTGGTTAATAATCGTGTCGATGGCGATAGCAGTCTTACCTACCTGACGATCTCCAATGATAAGCTGGCGCTGTCCACGACCGATTGGAATCATGGAGTCAATCGCCTTGATACCAGTCTGGAGTGGAACGCCTACTGGCTCACGGGTCATTACCCCAGGAGCAATCTTCTCAATCGGATTAAGCTTCTTGCTCTTGATTGCGCCCTTACCGTCAACTGCTTCACCAAGCGGGTTCACGACGCGGCCAAGAAGCTCTTCACCTACTGGTACAGAGAGAATACGGCCGGTACGACGTGCGGTCATACCTTCCTTAATCGCGTTGTATTCACCAAGAATAACAGCACCCACCGTTTCTTCCTCGAGGTTCAGTGCTACACCCATGACATGCCCTGGGAATTCGATCATCTCCATGGACGCACACTTGGTGAGTCCAGACATGCGTGCAATACCATCACCTACTTCAACTACAGTACCTGTTTCTTCAACCTGCGCTGCTGGGGTGAAGTCGGCGATTTGTTTTTTGAGTGATTCTACGAGTGTGTGATTCGACATACAACGAGGTAATTATGAAATTCGTGAAAGCATCCCCGCAACACTTGCGTCGATACGTGTGTATCCCTGCGTAATGACAGCACCACCTACAAGTGATGGATCGACATGTAACCCTACCTGCTCAGTCTTGAAGAACCCTTGCAGTACCTGCAGCAGTTCTGCTCGAGCACGTGGTGAGAGCTCATGTGCTACTGCGACGGTTACTCGCTCGCGCGTTTGCTGCTCTTCAAGCAGATGAGCAAATCGCTTCACCACTGCATTTCCCAAATGTAACTTCCCTTCCTGCTTGAGGTACGTCACAAAACGGGCAATAACACCCTCTGCTTGATTGCGAGAAAGTCCCTTCGTAAGGTCGAAGAGTGCGCGGGCGTATCGGTCTGGAAGGGTTGCTCGTGCCATAGGATTATGCCTTCTTCACTTCCTTGAGCCCTTGCTGCAAGAGTTGAAGATCTTCCTTACTCGTTACTTTTTCAGCAAGAAACTTCTCAGCAATACGAGCCGCAAGCTGTACCACTTCCTTCTCTACTTCTTCGCGCATCATCGCACGCTCACCAACAATTTGCTGACGTGCCTGATTCACAATTGCCGTAACTTCTTCCTGTGCGCGCACAGTTGCGGTCGTGATCATGGTATTTGCCTTTTCCTTGGCCTCGGTAAGCACAGCAGTTGCATCGCGTCGTGCAGCAAGAATCGAAGCGTCGCGCTCTGCTTCCATTGCCTTCTTCGCTTCCTCAATCAGCGTTGCGTCCTTAAGAGACTGCTCAATGCGAGCCGTTCGCTCGTCCATAACGCGAAGCAGTGGTTTGTATACCCATTTCGCGAGTACCACGAGCACGATGGCGAAGTTGACTAGCTGTGCCAAGAACAACTTACCGTTAAGTCCGAAGGTGCCCAAAGGACCAACAGCTTCATGGGCTGCGGCGGCAGTATTGGTGACTTCTGCGGCAAAGACGGGATCAATCATACACAAGAGATTAGCTGAAGCGCGGTTGCCACTGGGACAACCAGCACCTCAAAAAGCCCTCGAATTACAACGTAAATGCAATAACGAGCGCGTAAATAGCGATAGCTTCAGCGAACGCTGCACCAAGAAGCATAGGAACGAACAACTTGCCCGCTGCTTCTGGGTTGCGACCGATGGACTCCATCGCGCGCGATACGAGCCAACCAATTGAGATTGCTGGTGCAATACCACCTACTGCAATCGTGAAGCCCTTGGCCATGAGGCGAATGCTCTCTGCATCCATAGTATTCAACTAATGAATTAGACGTGACAGCCCATTCCTACGAATGAGACGTCTCGTGCGATTCACTATGCTGTTCCTCTTCACCGTGTGGTGCGTCTGTAGCTACCGTCAAATACACCAATGTCAACATGGAGAACACTGTTGCCTGAACAATACCTACAATCAACTCAAGGAAGATAAACGGTAACGGTGCAGCATACGCAATAAGTCCTGCGATTACGGTAAGAAGTACCTCGCCTGCAAACACGTTACCGAACAGTCGCAACGAAAGCGACAGCATCTTCGCCACTTCACCGATTAACTCAAGAATACCAACAAAGAATTCAATGAACGCCGCAAAGATTGCAACAGGTCCTTTGCGCAAACTCTTCCAGATGTTACCCAACTGAATGAACTTGTTTGCGTGTTTGAAGAACCCAATGGCTGCGATGCCCAACACGTGGGAACTCACTACAGCAAGTACAGACAGCGCAAGAGTTGTATTGAGGTCACTGGTAGCAGCACGGAATAGCGGAATGAGTGTAACGTGCCCTTCGTGCATCCCCCACACACCGATAGTGCCGACGCCTGGAATAAGCCCCATCCAGTTACTCACAAGAATGAACGTGAAGAGCGATCCTACGATCGGCAAGAACTGGCGTGCACGTGCCCGATCATTTGTTACCTTTTCAATTTGGTCCACAAGTAACTCAAGCACGGTCTCTACAAAGTTCTGAATCCCCCGTGGTACTAACGCGCGTCGTTTGCGCAAAAGCACTGCAAGTAACACAAAGAGCACCAAGGCAATCCAGGTGTTCACCATGGAATTGGTGATCGTAAATGTTCCAATGTGCGCTACCGGTTCTGCTGCGAGAGGGACGATCATAGTGCTTGGAATTCCTCGCCGTACTTCTTTGCTTTTCGGCTAATGGAGATGGCAGAGATAAGAGCGGCAAGGGCAAAGCCCGTAACGAGCATCCACGGGCGGGAGTTCCACCGAGCGTCTAACGTCCTACCAAGATACGCAAGAAGTACAACTGGTACCGCAATCGTGGCACCGAAGTCGCCTGCGATTTTGAGGGCAAATACCCAATATTTTCGCTCTGGTGTGTTGCTCATGAAATACGGCGCTATTGTACCTGTATTACCCCTATTCGTCAAGGGATTTCTAAACTGGAATACCAAAAAGCTTACGGGCATTTGCACGTGTTGCTTCAAGCACCTCTGCCACAGCTCTTCCCTGAAGAGTTGCAACGCACTGCGCCACATCCAATACGTACAGCGGTTCGTTGCGTTTGCCTCGATTGGGTACAGGAGTGAGGTACGGTGCATCAGTCTCAATAAGGATCGATTCAAGTGGCAATGCCCGCACAACCTTCTGCAGCTCCGTATAGGCGTCACCCGCAGACTTCTTTGGGGGGAACGTAATTACCCCAGTGAGTGAGGTGAGAAAACCAAGTGCGTGATACCGACGAGCCTCCTCGAGCGTGCCGGTGAAGCAATGGATCACACCGCGGCGCGAGAGCTTGCCTGCCTGAATGTATTCTTCAAGAATGTCCGCGCATTCACGATGTGCATCTCGACAATGGATCATCACTGGTTTTTGCACTGCTTCGCACAGATCCAAGTGCGCACGAAATACGTCGATTTGTCGCGCCTTCACCTCTTCAAGCGAACGCTCAGGTGGAATACGGTACCAATCGAGTCCACATTCACCAATTGCAACAACTTTAGGATGCGATGCGAGATCTTTATAGTATTCGAAATCAAATGACTCTTCGCGAGTCCAAAACGGAGTTTCATCCTCGTCAATCACGACAGGAAAAAGATGGTTAGGATGCAACCCAACCGTTGCCCAGAGACCATCAGTTACGTGTGCCACTTCGACACCTTTTTTACTTGTATCACGCTGCGTGCCGACGGTAATCATGGCAACACCACCAGCCTGGGTGCGCGCAATAACATCAGCCATATCCTCACGGAAGGCATGAAAGTGGATGTGGCAATGGCTGTCGAGGGCTACAATGTTCATGGTTTGTGCTGAAATAAATGCTCCACGTGCTCCCATGCTTCAGGCAACAACGGGAATAATACAGCGGCCATATCTACAAGCCATGGCGCCACTGTAGAGTGTACAAAGAAATTACGCACACCATCACCAAACGGAAACGCGGAGAGGTATGCGATTCCGAGTCCTAACACCAACGACCCCTCCAAAAACCCGGCAACACCGCCCAGAAAATGGTTGATTGATTTGAGAAACGGAATCGTATGCATGATGTCGAGACTCTTGTCCAGAATCCAAAACGCCATTCCCACCAACCGATTCACGATAAAGAAGGTGCTGAAGAACACGAGTACATGTGCCGTTCCCACAGGAAAATTCACACGCGTGAGGAACCACTCCGTAATGGAAACATTATAATGTGTTGCCACATACGCACCGGCTACAGTTCCCACCACCGAACCTATCGCATGAATTGCACCAGCCATCCACCCAAAGGTTGTAAACCCGAGCATCGCCAAAAACAGAAATACATCTGGGTTAAAGACTTCTGCAATTTTCATACGCGACACGGGGTGAATTACTCACCAATCTTTGGGAAGAGAATGTGCGATTCACCGACGCGTTGCCCTGAGGCAATGTGTGCGCGATCGATGTCTTCTCCCCACGTTGCACCTGGCGCACCACAGCCAAGTTGTTCGAGCATCTTTGCTGCGGTTTCAGGCATGATTGGCAAGAGCATGTATGCAACATGCATCAAGGTATCTGCAAGCAAGTATAGCACAGTGCCGAGACGCTCATCACCTGCTTTCGCAAGTTCCCACGGCTTCTCCTCGGTGATCATACGATTCGCTGCATGTACGTGATCCCAAATCGTGCTCAGCGCTGCGGTAAAATCAAATCGCTCCATTGCATCGCGATAGTGTGTCCACGTTGCTTCAAAATCAGGAGCTGGCACCCCACATACTGGAATCACCCCTGCACTGAACTTGTGTTGCATGACAACAACCCGTGATACCAAGTTGCCCAGAGCATTACCCAATTCATCGTTATACCGTGTTTCGAGTTTCTGCAATGAGAAGTCTCCATCCTCACCAAACGTAATTTCACGTAGCAAGAAATATCGGAGGGCATCTTTCGTGTACTTCTGTGCGGTCGTTACTGGATCAACAACGTTCCCCAACGACTTACTCATCTTCTGCCCATCGATCGTAAAGAATCCGTGTGCGAACACGCGCTCAGGAATCGCAATATCCGCTGCCATGAGCATCGCAGGCCAGAGTGCACAGTGGAATTTGATGATATCCTTGCCCACAAGCTGTACTTGCGCTGGCCAAAACTTCTTGAACTGTGCATCGTCCGTTCCAAAGCCAATCACCGAAATATAGTTGATGAGTGCATCAAACCATACATACAGCACTTGTGACTCATCACCTGGCACAGGAATCCCCCACTTTTGACTCTGACGGGAGATGCTAACGTCTTCTAGGTGGTTCGTGATGTAGTTGATGATTTCATTCCGACGCGACGTTGGTTGAATAAATTCAGGATGCGCTTCAATGTACGCGAGTAATGCATCTCGATACTTGGTGAGGCGGAAGAAATAGTTCTTCTCGCGAATCATTTCTGGCTTACGGCGGTGCAATGGGCATTCGCCTGCTTCGTTGAGATCACTCGTACGGTAGAATGCTTCGCATCCCGTGCAGTACAACCCCACGTACTCACCCTCATAAATATCACCCTTTGCTTCTACACGACGGAAAAATTCGCGCACTGCCGTAAGGTGGCGCGAATGCGTCGTACGAATAAAATCAGAAAAGGTGAGGTCGAGTTCACGCCACGTCGCCTCCCACTGCGCTGCCATACCATCAATGTATTGCTGGATATCCGTTGCTCCTGCTTTTTGCGCAGCGTCAACACTTTTCTGGCTGTTCTCGTCTGTTCCTGTAGCGAAAAAAACCTCAGCACCAGTAAGACGCTGAAATCGAGCAATCACATCGGCAACGATTGTGGTATACGCATGCCCAATGTGGGGCCGATCATTAATATAGTAGATTGGCGTGGTAAGAAAATACGTCTTTGGCATACGCTTGACTAGTTGTGGAGATTCATGTACTATGGATTTTCCATGCTGCCGCATGGAGTGTTCGTTTGATGCACGTGCTAGAGCTTCGTTGCTCTGACACACCTGGATGCTCGGTCCGCCTCCGCCCTTATGCCCTGGTGAGTCATGACTGAACAATGGTGGTGTCACGAATCCATGGTGTCGATCCATGGACCGTGGCTCAATGGCCTTACACCCCCGTCACAGCAGTACGTGCACATTCGTTCGAGACCCTCATTCTGTACGCCTACCGTACTTTGTGAGGGTCTCTTTTTTTGCATTAACGAGGTGAGATAACGAGTACGAACTCACCTTTCTCTAGAATGTTCGGACGAACCTGCGTAACAGTCCCACGATATATGGTCTCGAACTGTTTCGTCAATTCTCGACAAACTACTACCGGGCGATCACCAATCGCACCCTCAAGTTCATCAAGAAGCTTCTTGATCCGGTGAACAGACTCATAGAGTACAATGCAGGCCGGGTCAGCAGCTATTTCAGCAATACGAGATTGTCGTCCTTTCTTCACTGGCAAGAATCCAAGGAAGGACACGCGATCAAAAGCAAATCCGCACACAGAAAGCGCAGCAGCAAGAGCGCTTGGACCTGGCACAGGCACGATCTGCACATCAGGAAGATGCGCACTCACGTACGCAACAACTGCAGCGCCCGGATCGGAGACACCAGGGGTTCCGGCATCACTTACTACAGCAACATCCTTCCCTGCTTCTAATACAGCGCGAATCTCATGCATGGTCTTTGCAGTGGCATGTTCGTCAAGTCGCAACGTGCGCGCTGTACTTCCAATATGGGTCAGCAACTTCTTGGTTACACGCGTATCCTCGCAACAAACTACAGGCACTGCACAAAGAATCTCGTGTGCTCGCGCCGTGAGATCCCCAAGATTACCAATAGGAGTAGCAACAATGAAAAGTGACATGATTAGTTCTCCGGGAAAATTTGGTTGCCTTCTTCGTCGAAAAGTTTGACTGCCAATACAGGACAGCTCTGCGCGGACAAGAGAAGCATGTCGTCATCTGCAGCCTCTGGATCAACAATGTACGCCTTCTGCTCATCATTCATTTGAAACACACCAGGTGTGACCACCACGCAGCTCGCGGCACCGATGCAGAGATCTTGATCGATGACAATCTTGCGAATGCGACCTGTCTTGCGTTCACGAATGTCTTCCATATTAAAATAAATCTTCGCGCTGAATAAGTTGGTCAATGGCAGCATCAGTTACCATACCCTGCTGCGGTGGAAGTGTTCGAGCGTGCTCAACGTGCTCCACGACATTGCGAGGCGAGTTATGGTGCACAATATTACCGTTGACATCGACATTTGGACCAATACTACAATACCCGGTGCAACGACAGGTTGCAACCGAGGCTGTAGGATCGTCCTTATATTTTTCTTCAAGTACCACAAGCAGTTCTGCTGAACGGCGCGCCATGCAGTCACCGCCACAGCACACGCGAATATCATCAGGGCCTTTGACCCCATCCTCGGCCACTGCCGCTTCGTTAGTTTCCATAATATTTTTCCGCGTAGAAGCGAATAAGTTCTTCTACTTGCTGACGGACTTCGACACTGGCCCCCACAGCTACCTTCAATTTCTTCTGAACTTCCTCAAGTGTGGTAGCGCCTTCGAGCACCGCTTCCTCGATGTCATGATCTGTTGTGTTGGTGGCAGCATCGATCACTCGCTTTCCTTCAACTTGCACTCGTGCATGCTGACCAGTCGCATGAAAGTAATTATTCACCGCCTTACGAAACGCCTTGTCCGCAAGTACGGAGCAGTGAATCTTGCGATTAGGCAATCCACCCAGACGCACCATGATGTCCTGCGGCTTAATTTTGAGAGCGTCAGTTACAGGAAGTCCGCCATCCTCTGTAACCATGACAGAGAACATAGATGTTGCTGCAATCGCAGACCCGCATCCAAATGTCTTCCACTTGAGATCAGTGATGCTTTCTGTTGCCTTGTCCACCTTGATCCAAATATCCATCACGTCACCGCATGCAGGAGAACCCACAGTACCACGTGCATCGAACTGCGCTTCCATTTCTGGTGTTGGTTCCTCAAGCAACAGATTACGCGGATGAAAGAAGTGATCCTTCACAATAGGTGAATACACCCAGCGCTGACCTGTGTGCTCATTTACGACATCTGATCCTTGTTTTTGTACTACTTCCATATTATTTCTTGGTTACGAAGTGTGGCAGACCGTCTTCAACGAAGGCAGAGGCCATGCTCACTGCTTTCTCATCCCCCATCGCGATACGTACTGGCGAAACTTGGCGCAAAAACGCTACTGTCGGCACAAGCACATCGAGCACATATTCCAATTCTTCACGTGTTGTGGTCTTACCGAGCGTGAATCGCATGCTGCTATGTGCATACTCATACGGACGGCCAATGCCAGTGATCACGTGCGACGGATCGAGTGACTCACTCGTACACGCACTTCCTGTGCTCATGCTAATGCCATACTCGTCCAGATACAGGATAAGCGCTTCTCCTTCGATATCGAGAATCGAAACGTTTACATTATTAGGAAGACGCTCAGTCGGGTGTCCATTGAGTACAATCTTTGGCATGCGCGTCTGTAACTCATGGATGAACCAATCGCGCAGTGCGATAAGACGAGCATTTTCCGCTTCCTTCTCAGCCTGCATGTTCGCAAGCGCGGTTGCTAGCCCCACGATGTAGGCAACATTTTCTGTTCCTGCACGCTTACGGAATTCTTGACCACCACCCATGACAATCGGTTTGATGGCAACCCCCTTACGAATGAATAACGCGCCAACGCCCTTGGGTCCATAAATCTTCGAACCGTTGATGGTCATGAGATCGACATGCAATTTCTCGACATTCATTTCGAGCGCACCAGCTGCCTGGCATGCATCTGTATGGAGAAATGGTGGCTCAGTCGGGCCACGGCCATGTTCCTTCTTCCACTTTTGAATCGCATTACCGATCTCCGCAATTGGATTGATGGTTCCAATTTCGTTGTTCGCGTACATGATGGAAACGAGAGTAGTGTCTTCACGCAACGCCGCAAGTACTGAATCTGCGCTTACTCGTCCGGCTTCATCAACCGCAATATACGTCGTCTCAAACCCTTCCTTCTCGAGCGCCTCGAGCGGATGCAGCACTGCGTGATGCTCAATCGGCTGCGAGATCAGATGCTTGCCCTTTGCTGCATACTGTCGAGCAATACCAAAGATCGCCATGTTATCACTCTCAGTACCACTGCCAGTGAATATAACGTTGCCTGGATTGCACCCAAAAATATTCGCAATCGTCGTGCGTGCTTGTGTTACTGCGTAGAGTGCCTCGCGGCCTGCATCGTAGAGTCCTCCTGGATTTCCAAAAATCGTCGTGAAGTACGGCGTCATCGCTTCAAGTACACGTGGATCCATCGGTGTGGCTGCCGCATGATCGAGATACACGGTGCGCTTGGGTACGTTGGGTGGCTGGAATTGAGGCATAGACTAGACAAGTTCCGTGAGTGGGACGTTGCGCAATAGTTGCGCGATTTGATAATTGATTTTGCTTGCGATCTTCTTGGTGCGACATTTGTTCTCGAACGCGCAGACACCGGGTTGCGTGATACACGTGGTAACAGATACAGGCCCTTCAATCCCCTCCACGACATCCTGTACCGTGAGATCACACGCTGCGCGAGCAAGTCGATACCCACCAGCGCTCCCCTTGGTAGCATCTACGATCCCCGCTTGCTTGAGCCGGATCGCGATGCGTTGAAGGAAGAGAGCTGAGATGCTAGACTGACGAGCAAACTCCCGAATCGACAAACTTCCACCCTCAGGTAGGGCGGAAAGTGCTGCGACAAACTGCAGTGCGTAGTCGGTTTGGCGAGAAAGCGTAAGCATTGCGCAATGTATACTAAATCAGTATGATATGCGCATCGTACGCGAAACTACCCTCTGTGTCAAGCCCCTATGGCCACGCAATTCAATGCAACCCTCATTGATAAATCCACGTTGACCTCAACGGTTTTTTGGTGCAAATTTGCGATGGAAAATCCAGAATTCACCTATCGACCAGGGCAGTTTGTAAACATCGATATCCCCACGACTGAAGGCAAAACACTCCGACGTTCCTATTCTATTGCGTCTGTGGCGGTTGAGCCCGGGATGTTCGAACTGTGCATCAAGCTTGTGGAAGGCGGAACCGGATCGGTGTACCTCAATAATCTCCAGATCGGCGAACGTATCACTGGTGACGCACCACATGGCCACTTTGTGGTGAAGGACACAACCGTGCCAATTGTTTTCATTGCCACTGGTACAGGTATCGCACCGTTTCGCGCCATGCTCGCAGAAGCACCGCATGCAACGGTGTGGTTCGGCATGCGAAATGAACAAGAGCTGTTCTGGGTAGATGACCTGACGCCGCGTGCTGCACAGTTCTATGTCACACTCTCGCAACCAGGTGACGAGTGGCCAGGTCTTCGTGGTCGTGTCACCACGCACACGAATATCATTGTGCACGAAAACCCATCGACACAGTATTACTTGTGCGGCACACCACCCATGGTTCTCGAGATGCGCAAGGCCCTCATCGCCTCTGGCGTCAGCCCAACGAACATTTTCTTTGAACTTTTCACTTAAAAAAACACCCCCCGACCAGAGCACCGCATTTGCGATGATAGTCGAGGGGGTTCAGTTGTCCGAGGCGGAAGTCGAACTCCTGGTGGGAGAAGCTCAGTGCTGCAGCTTCACCTTCACCAGGTACCCGCCGTTGTTGGAGTTGTAGATGTACTGCTGAAGCTCTCGCCCCGCGTAGTCCAGGAACCGAACCGTGACGTCGTTGGCACCGCTCGCCTTCTCCGGGTACCAGACATTACGGTTGCCGCTGACCACGAGACTTCCGATGAGGAATCCCTCGTTGGTCCGCGCACCCTCTGGCACGGTGAGCTGCACCTTCAGCACCTTGCGGTTCCAGTTGTTCTCGGAGACCCAGGCCGTGCTGTTCATGTAGCCCCAGCTTCGATTGAAGCCGCTCTGTGAACACGTGGGAGTCGCGTAATTGCTCATCCCACCCCAGCTGCAGAACTGCCCGTAGAAGTCTGCCCACGACGCATTGAACGACGGAGCCGTAACGATCTCGGCGTACACCGTTCCCACCACACCACTGTTCCCGCCACTGTTGTAACCGGACCAGACGCACTGGTTGTAGCTGCAGACGTACCCCGAGCTGCACTGGCTCGATGACGTGCAACATCCGCTTGTGCGCGTGTGCTGACACGTACCGCCGGAGCTGCACCAGTCCGTCGTGCACGCATCGTTGTCCTGGCACGACGTGGACGAGTTGCGGCAGTACGGTGTTCCACCGCTGACGTAGCATTCGTCGGAGGTACATGCGTTGCCGTCGCTGCAGGTGTAGCGTGTGCCACTGCAGGACCAGCTGCTCGTGTAGGTGTCGTTGTACGTACATGCGTCACCGTCGTCGCAGCTGCCACCGTACCAGTTGCCGTAGTACGAGCACGTCCCCGCGAGACAGCGATACCCAGAGCCGCACTGTGCATCTGAGGTACATCCGTACTCGGATTCGGAGCAGAGGAAGTCGATGGTCATCGAACCTTTGCACGTGCCGCTCGAGCACCACGCGTACTCCCCGGTCACGCACCAGCTGTCGACGTCGTGATTGTACAGCCAGTTGTCGAGATCGTCCGAGCACTTCGAGTTGCTCGAGCACCAGGAGCTCGACAACGTCGCCTCCTCGACCTTGAGCTTCCCGTCCTTCGGCGCAGGAAGTGCAGCAACTTCTGACGGGAGCTGCATGCCGGTCACTGACGGATCCGAGCCGCACGCCACCATGGCGAGTGCGACAAGGATCGCCCACAATACGTTCTTCATGTCTCTCTCCTCACGCGTTGCCCCGCAACGCAAAACAACCAGAATCCGTTCCTGGAAGTTCTGGCGTATTGAAGCACTTTTTTACGATTTTGTCAACAGAAAAAGCCTGCACAGGGCAGACTTTTTCACTAAATACAGGAAATACCTTAACTAGAAAGGGAGCGAGAGATTCACATTCATCGGCGTGGTCGATGCAGCTGGCATCTCGAAATTCACTGGGAAAGGACGCAGCTGGCCCGTGAGAATATCGTTGTAGAAGAGCTGCTTGTTCTTCTTGCCGAACTCGTACACGTCGCGAGTAATCTTCACATCATCCATGCAATACTTGATGAGATCGTCCCAGTTGCCTTCCTTGTACCACTGCACCGCCTGCAGACCCTCACCGCTCTTTTCAATCTTGAGCGTCGCCTTTGCAACGTCATTGAGCTTGAGACGGTTGCCGAGATTTTTCTTGATCTCTACGAGCATGTCGAGCTGTGGCAACTTGAGCAGGTCGCCAGCATAATAGTTGTTGAGTACCGGAATATCGAAGAAGATGGAGTTGTACCCTATGATGCGGTCTGCTTGCTCGAGAAGCGGCCACATATTCTTGAGCTCATCTTCCTTGAAGGACTGAAATGTATCTGTCGCGTAGTCGTACAAACAGACAACAGAGACCTTGAGGCCTCTGATGTCGTTACCTACGTCTGCGAAGATGTTTTGCGTTTCGATGTCGAGAACAATCTCACGAGACATACCTCCTTGTGGTGGATTACTTACCGAGTGTCTCCTTGCCTGGCTCCCATTCAATTGGGCAGAGCTCACCAGTCTGAAGCGCCTCAAGTACACGGACCGTCTCTTTTACGGAGCGGCCAACATTGTTATCTGACACAACCATGTACTTGAGTACACCCTCTGGGTCGATAATGAATGTTCCGCGAAGTGCGATACCTTTGTCTTCAAGAAGAACACCGTAGTTACGCGCAACGCGATGTGCAGTGTCTGCAAGTACCGGGAACTTTACATTTGGCAGATCACGCTCGAACCATGCCTTGTGGCTGTGCTCAGAGTCAGTAGATGCTCCGACGATCACCGCATTCTTGGATGTAAACTCAGCTTCATGCGATGCGAAGCCCTTGATCTCTGTTGGACACACGAACGTGAAGTCGAGTGGATAGAAGAAAAGAACAACCCACTTGCCTGCGTAATCAGCGAGACGCACACGCTTGAACTCGCCTGCCACATACGCCATCTCATCAAAATGTGGTGCTGGATGTCCTACCTGGAGTGGAGCACCTGACATATCGCCGAACTCCTCGAACATTCCCTCATCACCGCAACCGCCGCCGTTTTCTTTACAGCAAGACATAGAAAATCTGATTAGGAATTACAGTGTGCACTGACGTGCCTTCTCATAGTACTCGTTCGCCACTTGCCAATCAAGGTTCTTGAAGAATTCATCGATATACGCACCACGGTTGGCGCCAAAGTCGATGAAGTATGCATGCTCATACACATCGAGGACAATCAATGGAATACAGCCCCAAACCCCACCCTGGTTGTGCGCATCAGCAGTGTATACTTTAAGTGATTGTGCTCGCATATCCCAACACAACACTGCCCAGCCGCGTGCTGCCATACCACACGCCTTGAAGTACCCGTAGAAATTCTCCAGAGACCCCATCTTTGCAATGAGTGCTTCAACAAGCGGACCTGTTGGTTCGCCGTTTCCTCCAAGCACCGAGAAATACCACTCGTGGAGGTACGCTCCGTTGCGTGCAAATGTCTCACCTTCTTTGAGCCCACGAATGTGGCTGTACGACTGATTCGGTGCATCGAAGTTAGCCTGGTTGTAACAATACTCCTTGAGCTTCTCCGAAATCTCATTCGCCTTCTTTACATACCCTTGATAGAGCGTGTCCTGATGAATCTGGAGTGTTTTTTCTGAAATGCCAGACAACGGCTTTTCCCACACGAACGTACGCGGTTCTATTGCCATACACTTATTGATAAAACTGAGTGAAAAATGCTGCCGGCGACTGCACTCCGCGCAGCACACCTACTATACCAGAGAGCAGCGGATAGTGTGCAAGTGCAGATTCACCGCCGAGTTTTTGGACCAGGGAGCCATAGGACGCAACGCCTTCTGCAGTAGTAGCCTTTTCCGGATCTTTCACAAACTCATACCCAAAGGTGAAATTACGCGAGTACATGCCTGCCGAGGACGCGACAAAATCACCAATGCCTGCGATACCAAACATCGTTGCATGTCGACCACCGAGCGCTTCGCATTGGCGTGCCATTTCCTCAACAGCAACTGCAGTGTATGTACCGCGAGCATTGCCCCCCAGCTCAAGTGCCACAAGCATTCCTACCCCAATGGTATAGACGTTCTTCAACACACCGCACAGCACTACTCCTCGAACATCATCAGTAGTAGTGACACGCAGTGACGTGTTCACAAACAGCGCACGCGTGGCTACAAGCGCAGCAGTATTCGTTGAAGCAAGAACAGCACCTGCTGGTCGGTCCATCACCAATTCTTCAGCGAGCATCGGACCAGAAAGAAACACCGTAGGTACCGCATCACCAAGAACCTCGTGACACAATACATCTGTTGTAGCATGTGACTCACGCTCCATTCCCTTGGCAATCGAAATAACGATTGCTCCTTCAGGAATATGAGGCACCGCGTTGGTGAGGCAGGTGCGCAACACCCAGGATGGCACAGCAGCGATCACAAACTGGGCCTGCTGCAATGCAGATTCAAGCGTATGCGGTTCTGGCATCTTGGAGGCATCCACATCCCACATGGTGCACGTGTGCCCTGCGCGCTGTAGAACATAGGAAAGAGCAGAACCAAATTCACCAGCACCAAGCACTGTTATTTTTGCCATAATTTTTATCCACAATTGACTCGTACATGTATCCGTTACTAGTGTAGCCGCACTCCCTTCACTCCACAAGGAGGAGTACATGTACCGACTGTTCTTCTGGTGTGTACTGATCGCATCCTGCGAGCTGCGCACACCCCCTACTCCCTCCGATACATCCGACGCACAGTCTGCTACACAGGACGTGTCGCGGGAAGAAGTGAGTTCCACCATCCCACGCAGTGCACCAGTGCTACGAGAGACAACAACCACCTTCACCTCGACGCTTCCATGCGCAACGGACAACCCCTGCCTTACCGCAAGCATCGACTACGAGACAGGAGCATGCATGCTCAAGACGACTGATCAACAAGGTGTCGTGTACTGCGACGACCACAATCCCTGCACCGAGGACGATAGCTGCTACGGTGATTATTGTCTGGGTGAGGTGATCGATGGATGTGACCTCGATGACACCTACTATTACTAGCAATCCATTGCGGAGAATCTTCTGCTTTGCCGTACCATATGGTGGAGCAGACGACTTCCCAGTGCCGCTCCTCATGAGTGAGCCATCGGCTCCGTGCGGAGTGGTACGCCCGCTCTGGGTATACCCCGACAGTGATGAGTACCTTCTTTTCCACGTAGACGAAGAAGTGCTCGAGCAGATGATCGCATTCGTGCATACTGAGACTCGCATTGATTCGCTCGGTCGCAAGCTCGCACCGTATCACGACAGCATCCAGCACTTCCTCCGCGACGCGAAGCTGCGCATGGCGCATGCAGCAGTTACCGACGCACTGTACAAGAACCCTGAGCTGCTCCCGGCAATCGCGAGCATCTTTGCAGCGCGCGAGACACTGCTACACAAGCAGACTGCTGGCAGAGACGGTATCTAACCCCACCTAGCACGCACACGCAGCAATGCCTGTGCGTGCTATTGTTTTTTAGTCAATAAATCCGCCTGCCTGCAACTTCCACAATCGTGCGTACATGCCACGTTTGCGAGCGATAAGTTCGTGGTGCGTTCCTTGCTCTGCGACGCGACCATTCTTGATGACCACAATACGATCCATCTGCATGATCGTGGAAAGACGGTGCGCAATAACAATCACGGTTCTACCCTCCATTAAGGTTTGCAATGCATCCTGAATATAAACCTCTGACTGCGAATCCAGACTTGCAGTTGCTTCATCAAGCACTAATATAGGTGCGTCCTTCACAACAGCGCGCGCAATAGCAATTCGCTGTCGTTCACCACCCGAAAGTTTTACTCCACGCTCACCGACCTGTGTTTGATACTTTTGTGGGAGCTTCGTGATGAACTCCTCGCAGTGAGCAATCTGTGCCGCGTGTTTTGCTTGACGCACCGTTGCGTCCTCACGGCCATACCGAATGTTTTCCAATACAGAACGATGGAAAAGAACAGGATCTTGTGGAACAAGCGCAATATGCTTTCGTACACTTTCTTGCGTCACTGTCGTGATATCAGTTCCATCGATAGTAATCGTTCCTTTTTGCACATCATACAACCGAAGCAACAACTTAATGAGCGTGCTTTTCCCAGCTCCAGACGGGCCAACAATGGCCACACGCTCGCCCGGACGAATGGAGAGTGTGAAATTATCCAGAATCTTCCGACGCGTTCGTCCCTTAGGCTGGTACGAGAATGTAACATTTCGCAGCTCAACACCTGCGCGCTGTACCACGAGTTGCCCTGCGCGTGCGCCATCCTTAATCTCAAGTGGCTCTGTAAGAGTCTCAACCATCTCTTCTGCATCTGCGAATGCCTCGTACACTTTTTCAATCACACGTCCGAAATCATACATGTGATAGAACATCTCGAATACGTAGGTCTGCATCAGCACAAAATCTCCAATGGTTATTTGGCCCAACGCCCAGTATTTCACACCAAAATAAATTACCGCAAACTCCAAGAGAATTGACAGTGTGTTGCGAACTATGTCCGCTATCGTGTCCAGATCCAGTGCAAGTCTTCGCACGCGGAAATACCGCTCCACCAAAGCGCCGAATGCGGAACGCTCATGTCGAAACCCATTAAAGAGCTTGATGGTTGCATTGTTGGTCAGAGTGTCTGCGAGATATCCGGTCGTCTTGGATTCGAATTCTGCTCGCGCTATCTCATACCGCTGCTTCCACATCGAAAACCCGTATTGTGCACTCACAAATACCACTAACCAGGTAAGCATCGCATACCCAATCGCCTGATTGATGAAAAAGAGCACGATGAGAGTAAAGCTGATGCGCAATACTAACCGAAGTACATCCCAAACAGCCACTTCGAACAGCCGCTCAAATCCCTGCACGAATCGTCGTAATCGCGTAACGAGTGAACCAACAAAATTGGTTGCAAAAAACCGATGCGAGTGTAGGTGTACACGTGCGAAGCCCATGAGCAACAAATTGGCGCTCATGCGAGTACTCAAATAGTTATCGAAGAGTGCTGCACCTCGAGTGAACAACATGCTGACGGTGTTCCAGACAGCCACCGCAATCACCAACCCAACCAATGCATCTACCGCAGCGCCGCGATCTGTTGCGCCCGAGAGAATATCAAATATCTGCTTGTACAGGTACGGAACGTACAACTCAATACCAACCGAAATTACAATACACACGAAGAGGAGCGTCACCAGAAATGCATGGCGACGCACCTCTCCCATGTAGAGCGAAATTGTCTGTCCGGTAATTCGACGCATACCCTAAAGAACAAACGCAACCAAAAGTTCAACAACGAATTCTATCGAATCGAATAACGCAATGTGACGAATACTTGTACTTCCTGACTCCCTGCTTCGATTGCTGGTGCCGGAGCATTGACAGCCTTCGCACTCATCGCTGTGTCATACACAAACGACTCTGCGCGTGCACCAGCACCATACCCCATTTCTGGATATGCAGCTGGTGCAGTGCCTTCATCAATCGAAATAAGCTTACCGATGCGGACATCTCCAGCCTTGGCAATGGCAGTAGCCTTCTCACGAGCCTTGGCAATGGCAGTGATGCGTGCTGTGTTGCGAATGGACTCAAGATCGTCCACAGTGAACGTCAACTGACTCACATCATTTGCACCGCGCTCTACTACTCCAGCCAGAATATCGCTCGCCGCAGCGAAATCACGAACCTTCACGATCACGCGCTGCACTACTGTGTACCCGACAATTTGTGGTGGAGGGCATACGCCAGATGCACAACTGGAGTACTGATACCGTGGCTCCACTTGATATTGTGACGTGGTGATATCCTTGGCATCAACCTTTTTGCTCTTCACGAAGGCGATGGCTTCGTTCACTTTTTGAGTGTTTTCTTTTTGTAACACTGCGAGATCACGACCGCCCTGTGTTGTCACTCCGAAGGTGAACTGTGCCACATCTGGCACAACAACCACCTTGCTCTCCCCCGTAACCGTGAAGCTCCGTGCCGTTGCAGGATCAATCGAACGCGAATACGCACTACTCATGCGCACGAGTCCCACGGTTCCAGCAAGCGCACATGCGATCAGCGCAACTCCAAGAGTGTTCTTAATAGTTGGATGCATCATAGACCAATTGATTACAATGTAATCATATCACAAAAACAACAACGCGCCCACAGAATGCGGACGCGTGTTGCTCGGACGTAACGTGCTGTTCACGTCACTTGGTTGAGGCTCCCGCGAACTCATGCACCTGAACTTCGCCCGCGATGTACAGCGGGTATGGGAACCCGTACACGTACACAGCACTGTATCCAGGGGGCGCACTAGAACCCGACTTGATTCCCTGCGGCTCAGGTGGAATGATCGCGATCGGGGCAGATTTCGATTCTCCGTTCATGGGTTGCTCCTCCGAGCGGTTGGTACCTGTTGTGTACCATACGCTAGCAGTGCTTGTCAACGTGTCACGTACTCCCACAAACTCAGAATAAGTAAACCCCCCGCGCTCTTTTCCTTGAGAACGCGGGGGGTGTGACGGTTGGTCAGCTCACGGGCTGCGTCCCAGCTTCGCGGGGCGTTTCGTGACCGAACCAATTGCGGCGGAAGAACCACGTGAGGAGGACTAGCAGAATGCCCAGCATCACGAGGCGTGACGTGCAGAACGCGGTGAACGCGCTATCTGCGGCGAGCTGCACTTGCTCCTTCGTGGCAGAGGCAGCGTCGGGTACGATGCTTGTGAACTTGTGAGAGTACACCGTACCCCCGATCTGCAATTTGCCCGTCATGTCTCCCAAGTTGAGCATCCCCGCGCAGAACGCGTAGACACTTGCCTCTGCTCCTGTCGGCACATAGGGCACGATGGACGAGAGTACGGAGAGAATGGCGAAGCCAGAAGCCGCACCCGAGAGCGCCGCAATCAGGAGAACGTAACTCGTCGAACTGATCTGGAACACCGAGAGCAGCATGAAGAGTACGGCGATCGCTGCGTGCGACACTACCGAGATCACGAGCTTGCGCTTCGTGGTGAAGCCACGCGTGATCTTGGGATAGAGGAAGGACATTGCCACGAGCACGATCACGAACGCGAGCCCCATCCCGGTCCCGAAGAACACTTCCTGTGCTCCCGAGGTCTGAATTTCCTCCTGCGTCACGACCTTCGCAGATTCGAGGATGCTTAGCACGCCGTTCACAACCGCGTCATGACCTCCGTTGACCTGATCGATCAATCGGTGATCTTGCGCGGTAAGGTAGCGGTACGCTGCTTGTGCGTCCTGGTCGAACTGCGAGCCGTTCCAGAGCAGGAGGATTGGAAGGAGCAGCCACACGCGTTTTGGAACCGGCACCATTGCCGCGGTCAACGCGATCACGGTGAGCGGTACAAGAAACGGAGTGAACCACGCTTTCGGAGGTGCATAGTGACGAATGGTGAGCACCAATACGACACCGAGCGCGAGCACGCCGAGGGAGGCGAACCCCCTCTTGGCCTTCTCGCTGTCCCACGCTACTCGTTCTTCGGCGACCGCCAGTGCGACGTAACCCGCCAGTCCGAGCATCATGGAGGCGCTGACCACCCCCGCAACCTTCATCGAGAAGAACTGCGCGATGATGCCTCCAAGCACCGTGCTCACAGCAACCGCGAAGTACGCGCCGTTCCACTGCGTTGCCTGGAGCGCATCGGATGCCTTACCCTCCGGGTAGACGCCGAGACCTTCCAACTCACGACTCTTCGCCACCATCATGCCGTCCGTCGTGACATCAGTCATCGCGACAAACAGGTTGACGATGATGAGCGTGTAGAGCAGTGTTGTGATCGAACCGTCCCCGAAGAAGGATGCGACGAGCCAGGCGGTCGCCGAAAGGACGGAACCGAGGATGAGCCAGCCCTTGCGCCGGTACCCGAAAATCGGCAGGTTGTCGACGATGGGGCCTAGGAGCGCCTTCACAGTCCAGCCCAGGTTGGACATCATCATGAAGTGCCCAGCAGCCTGCTCATCGAGCCCCCCCGTCTTGAGCGCCTTGCTGACCGGAACCTTCGAAACACCCTCGTTGTGGTTGCCCATCTTCTGGACGAAGTAGACCAACCACATGAGGGCTCGAATGGCCCTTCCTTGCTTCACCGCGTCAGCTGCGGATGAAGCATCTCCTTGACCCGTAGACGCCATCGTACACCTCCCGTGTATTCGATTTCAGAGATCGACTCCAACAACCACGTCGAAGTCTGTGCGTAGACTACGGACTCAAGCACAAGATGTCAACCAATGTATTGTTACTTTTTCTTTTTGAATCGCACGGAGAACTTGGGCTCATACGTGTTCTCGTATTCGTCTTTGAGCTCCACCGTCTCCCCTTTTGTATACTGGGTAATCGCAATGTCTGTTAGCAGCTCTGCATCTGACTTTGTGTCGACCTTCAGCGATTCAATCTGCTCGAACTCTTTTCCAAAATCTTCTAGTGTTGTGTTCTCAATCTGTTTTTTCTTGATGCGGAGGTTCGCTATCTTTTCGCAAATATCCTCATATTCCTTATTCGCGTGCAGCGACTCTTTGTACATCGACATGAGCTCGCGTCGCTTCTTATTTGCTCCCTGCATTCGATCAAATACTTCTTGAAGTTGTGGCATAGTTTTTGCTCTCAGCGCCAATGAAATGTGGGCACGAGGAACTGCATTATACCTCCTCTTTACCATCATCTACAACACGGTTCGGAGAATTTTTTTTGGAACCGACTCTGGATTAAATAGTGGAACCTTGAGAGCATCCGACTTGGTCTGGCTGACACGCGGCGCAGATCCAAATCCATTTTGAGATCCATACCCACCAAGCAAAGGACGCCTACTGCGATCAGACGAAACATGTGATTCAGGCTGGTACGTAGCGTACACTTGCTTCGGCGCAGATTTGCTGTTATTCCCAAGCAAAAACAAAGTCCTACTAGTCTTATCAATCACGTACGTACCATCAGTAAGCGGAAACTGAGTTACTGACTTCACCCCTTGTTTGTTGGAAACGTGAAGCGTATTCCTCATAATATAAATCTCACGCTCGCCCTCGGTGATCGTCATCTGTCTGTCGATGGCAACAGGTTTTACAGTTGTAGCTGGATACTCTGCTCGTACAAATTTCCCATCGCGGACAACAAATCGAATTGTGCGAGGATCTGCAAGCAAACGTCCGTACTGAACTGCCGCTTCCCCACCAGGTACCAGGTATAACCCCTTCAACTCAGTCTCAATTGCTTTGAACAATGTACGGACTCTTGGCATCTCCTGCGCCGTGCTTGTTTGGCGATCTTCATTCGCCAAAACAAATGAATCCCGTAACTCTTGCGCTTTGTTCGCGGTGAGCCCATAGCGCAAATACCCAAAATCATCCAACATCTGAGACATTTTTTGCTTCAGATTTTCTGCAAGATGCGCCACGCCTTCTTCGGACACTGCATATTCTCGTCGACGCTGGATGACACTCTGGATCTCACGTAGTATTTCAAGTCCAGACAGCGCATCGGCGTGCTGATAGGTATTCCGCATTCGGTCATATACACCCAATTGTGCTGCCCTAAACCGATCTGCAAACCCCGATTGAGAAGCGTATATCGATGGTTCACCCGGAGCCGGCTCATCAGTGCAATCTTGTATTGCTCGCTGTACCTCCCCTTCCAGACGTTTGAACTCCAACAAATCTACATCACGCTTTTTTTCCCGTGCGAGGAACTCCTGCTGTGCACTGTATTCCTGTTGGAACGCTACAGTCGCACGATCAGCTTCTGGTTTGTTCTTGAAGTACACAATCTCTACACTTCGATCTCCCACTGTACCCTGCAGAGAATACCCATACCTCGAAGGTGCCAAACGAAGTGCTGGATATGCGTACACACCCCCTCCACGACGATCTTTCGTAAATGCAATAGGAGTAAGACCTAGTGATTCGATAGTCGGCATCACGCCAGTGTCAAAGGAAACATCAACGGTCTTCTTGTGTTCGAAACGATACGTAAATGTACGAAACACTTCATCGATTCGAGGTGTTTCGAGACTATCTTTCAATGCCTCGATCTGCTCAATTGGAGTAGGACTACGATAGCCTACAGCAAGCTCAATTGATACTGGGAATGCCGCTGATCCAATGATCCCATCAAATGTATCAATTGCGATCTTGTCGATATCACCCTGCATCACAGCCACAACCGCTACGGGAGTAGCAGTTCCTTCGCTGGCGAGCTGATATGTTACAGAACGCATGGCACCACCTGGAATCGACACTGTTAACGGACAGACCCTGTCAATCGCAGCTTCCATTTTTTTGTCACAAAAATCCTCCACACGCAGAAGGAGTTGCTCCTCAATAGCTCGAACTTCATGCAGTGATGTTGCTCCTCGAAGACGCGCACTATACCACTGCTCTAGGTCAGGCTCTGTGACTCTTCCATGCGACCGAACAGCCAGTTCATGAATTCGCTTCAAAGCATCACTATTTCTCGGCGCAAGAAATTCATTCGCACCGCGGCACAGTTCGACTGCCAGCTGCTTCGTAGCCTCTGGTCCGGTAGCACGCTCATACACCAGGCCAAGCTCATTGCGCGTACCAGGCGCATACACCACAATTTTAGCTTCAATTTCACCGAGTGCGTTAAGCAATAACCTACACTCTTTCCCATCCCCACGTTGAATGGATTGTGGAAGTACATCTACCAGTGTCTCTAACAAAATCGGATGCACGGTATCAATTACAGGCGTGCGTCTCCCCGGAACTTCCTGCGGCACTGATCCCACGATGAGAAAAGGCAACATTTCCAGAGAATACGCCGACGAATACGCAGAGATCTCTACTACCTGGTCACCCCCCAATCTTCGGTATACACCGCCACGCCCAGAACGCACTCGATCATCCAAATAATAAATCTGTGATGCATGTCCAGCGACAATCACGCGATTAATAGATTCATCGTCGGACGAAGTTCTTAGTGTCTGATATAACTTCCTCAAATCCAGATCTACATTCGCATACATGGCGTAATCGCCCAGTCGATAGGCAATATGCTTCAGTGCATCTGCCTTAAGACCATGGTCATAACACCAGCGATTGAAATGGTCTGTCGCCTCACGACCCAGTGGTGTCCTGTCGCAAGCAGATGCTTGAATGACCCCGTGATCTAATGCTTCCTCAAATAGATGCAGGCGCTGCAGATAGTCCGAGCCACCATTGTCGAATCGCTTTCGTCGTCGTATCCGTTCTCGATCCCGCTCTGTGTTTTCATTCAAATTTACAAATACATCTGACTCGCGATCAAATGCAGCAATCACAAGTGCTTGTTCTGTGCACCCAGATTTCTTTGCTTCAATAACCATGCGAGCCAATCCTGGTTCGAATCGCAAATCACTCATTTCCTTTCCTAAATCAGTGATCACCCCGTGTTCATCAAGCGCACCTAGCTGCTTCAACTCCTGCACAGCGTACTTGATTTTCTCCGGGTTCGGTTGTTCAAAAAATGGAAACGTCTCTGGCTCAAAACCCTGCCCCTTCAACTGTAATACAAGGTGCGTGAGATCAACACGATTGATTTCAGGTATTGGTTCAGAGGGCATCGACTCAAATGTCTTTGCGTCATACACTTCGAGATATCGCCCTGGCGCTGTTCTCCCAGCACGACCCATGCGCTGCACTCGCTGCGCCTTCGAAATGAATACGGTCCGTATTTCCTTGACACCAGTATCGGGGTTAAACTGCGAGATTCTCTGGCGACCTGTATCAATGACCGAACGCACACCAGGAACTGTTACCGATGTCTCGGCAGCATTGGTAGACAGAATGATGCGACGCAGCCCACCAGCACGGCTTCCTCGACGTACTTCTTGTCGCTCTTGGCGTTCAATCTGCCCGTGAAGCTGTTTGATTTCAAAATGCTGCGGTATTTGATTCTGAATCCGTCGGTGCACATCACGAATTTCATACACACCTGGGAGAAAAACAAGAATGTCTCCTTCAGGTAGCTGCTGTGCCTCTTCTACAATGCGCGTTGCTGTCGCAAAGAGGTACCCCTCACCATCGGGATTTTGATCGAGACGAAGGTCAGGATCAGCGTTCTCTACCGTGATCGGATGAGGTTTCCCCTCAACCGACATGAAGTCCTGATCATCAACGCCATAAAATTTTTGAAACTTCTCCTTGTTGAGTGTTGCGCTGGTCATCAACACCAACGGCGACTCACCACGCTCTTGCATGAGCTTGATGAGTCCGAAGGTGAGATCATATTCGATACTGCCCTCATGAATTTCATCAATGATAAGAGCACCAACATCTTTTTTTGTCAGTGTTCCTTGTTGCAAATATCGAATAAAGATTCCAGGAGTCACCACACGCACCGCACTCGATGCATGAAGACCACGAACCTCTGAGGTCGCAAAACCCACAGCGCCACCCATCGTCTTCTCACCCGCAACTGCTGCATGTGCAGTCGCAGCTTCCTCCGCTGCATCTTTCTTGGGCTCCATCGCAACCACCTTGTCAGGTAGTCCGAGTTCACGCAGTGCTTCTCGTACAGCACTGAAAGAGTAAACGGTTTTACCAGATCCAGTTTCACCCTGCAATAAAAAAATTCCTTTACGATCCACGCTACCAACTAATCCCTGTACAAGTTCAGGCAATCGATCACGAACTGGTAGGTCTTGCGACTCAATCGTTCGTCGCAATTCCTCCAAGTTAACACGCGATTCTTCGCGCCCAAAAGTGCGTGATTCACCGTGCTCCATTTCTGACGATCGTGGTTTGCGTGGGTCAAAGCTCATACTGTGACGGTACTTTGTTGTTCTACAAACCAAAGAATAGCGAGAATCGCCGGAAGCATAGGGCACGTACCAACCACTGTCACGTTTCGTTCACGTCCATTGTGCCCGTATACTTCAGTCAAAAACGTGTGTATCGGATCCTGCGACTCCAGAGCTCTCTGCCATATTGCGTGTATATCTAACACCAATGGAACATTCGTATCCTTTGCACGCACGTGCTCCAACGACCGCATTTCTTCTTCAGTCCATGCAGGCATCCTGACTACCGATGACGGGTGCACCCACTCTGCAGGATTATATCTATCGATCAACAACACTGCCTCATCCCGGTCTTGCGGCTTGTAGGCAAGCGCTCGCACACGCGGGTGCAATGTGTTGATCGCTGCGATGAGCGAATCTATGTCAGTTTCACCACGAAGCAATACTGCCTGATGCGACGTTGGTACAGCAAAAATCGGAAGTGTAACTTCCGTGTACTCCACAAGTGTCTGCGATATTGGAAAGATCTCTGGCATAACGCTACGTTTTGACGCAGCGTTTACTTGCTCTTTGCAGCTTTTGGCTTCTTCTTGTTCTTATTTTTCTCGCGCGCGTTGTTACCCTTGGCCATACTGATGGGTTATGTTTGGGAACAGTATACCACACGATGCGGACACAAATCATCTACACGCGATACTCATCACTTCAACCTATTTCTCCAACAACCGCATTGCCTCTGCTTGCGCCTTCTTGAACTGTTTGTCGACGGATACTACCGTATAATTGCGCGCCTCTGCCTCACGGGTGACGAAGGCGCTGTACTGCGCAACCATTTTTCCCACACGTTCGAAGGTTACACCTTTCTTATCCACCTGATGAAGCCAATCATTAGGGCCAGCGTGTACACGTACTTCCTGCACAAATTGATTTACGTCATACTTCACCAGGAAAACCGCGCGGATATGCTTCGTGCCAAACTTCTTTTGCAACTTCTCAACCGTCGCAGGATCAACATGGTATCCCTCAATGCAGTAGTCGACACCATCCTTGAGAGACGATTCGACCAGCATACTGATTGCCGCAAATGTCGCTCGTGCCTGCGCACGCAGCAACGACACTATTTTTGTTGTTGAAAGCTGTTCATAAAACTGCGCGTGCGAAAGCTTCCTCCGCGCCACCGAATATGGATGTGTTCGATTCCAGACGGTCTGTGACATGTATTCCCCCGCTATAACCTCCAGAGTATCAGTAGAAATCCACGATATGCGGTGCGCACGAGAGAATGCTCGAGCCAAAATCGTTTTGCCCACGCGTGGCGCGCCACCAATGAGGTAGACCATACCTATACTGTGAAGTCTCCGTCCTCAAAAATCACGCGTCCATCTACCGTAATCTTGGTAATATCAACAAAGATATCAATGTGATACCGCCCCTTCTTGCGATGCATACCTTCCTTTTTGTAGATGGTGTGCTTTGCACCCAGTGACAAGTGTAACCCCTTCTGACGCTCGAAGGCGGTGATGTCGCTCACCATCGCATGTTTGCCCATGCCGCGAGAAAGGCCAAGACCGAACTCACGTACATACACCTCTTCATCAGACTTAATGAGCTCGAGAATGTGTTGGAATTCCGCTGGAGCATCCGGTGCTGTCATGATGCCGTCTGTAACCTGCACCAAAAACGGTTCCACAATGCGCACGCGATGGTCATCTCCTGCATACCCGAAGATGCGCGCAGACCCATTCACCTTCGTGAGATCCTTTGGCTCACTGAACACTTCACCGATCGGGAACGTGCCGCCCTTGTTCTTCATCTTGGTGTAGTCGCCGATGTTGAGCTTACTATCTTCCATTGGGCTCTTGTACTCGAGTCTCGTGCCATCACACTCCACCACGATCTCTTGCGCTGCATCAAGAATTGCCTTCAGTGCATGACCGCGACGATGGTAGTAATCCTTATCATACGAGAGCGCCTCAATATATCGCGCCCACTGCTCCTCAGGAATGCGGCCGAGATGCACATGCTCGATATTTTTGAGTCCACGCGCGAAGAGCTCAATACGCAATCGGAATTCGTTGAGTCTGAAATTAGTAGATTGCACCAGCACAATCAAATCACCAGGTGTGCAGTCGTTAAACATTGCACGAACCTGCTCCGGCGTCACCGTCGCAAAGTCAACAAATGTAGCATTCGGTGCAGCAGCACGATACGCTTCTACCAAGATCTGTGCGAGTCCCGCAGTCGTGTCATAAATGACAAGGATCTTCTCTGCTGGTTGCATGAGCAACGCATCACGAAGAATATCGGATAAATGTTTGGTTGCTGATGCGACGTTAGTTTCTTGCATGCTCATACACTAGCCTTTTGATATTTTCATGCCCTCGAACGCACGCAACACCTCAAGCGGCACAGCAAACACTACAGTGTTACTCTTGTCCGAGCTGATGTCATTAATGGAGTTGAGCGTACGGAGATGGAGCGCACCTGGCGAACCTGCGAGCATCGCAGCTGCACGACTGAGGTTCTCAGCTGCCAACACTTCACCGCTGCTTTCAATAATCACAGCGCGCTTCTGACGCTCAGCCTCAGCTTGCTTTGCGATGACACGCTGCATTTCCTCGGGCAACAAAATATCCTTGAGTTCCACACTACCTACCTCAATTCCCCAGCTTGTAGCAGTTGCGTACACATGTGCCTTAATACGCTCTGCTGCGGTCTCACGCTTTGCGAGCAACTCATCGAGCTCCAGCTCACCAATGACATTGCGCATCGTCGTTTGCGCAAGCTGCATCATTGCGTTCCAGAAATTCTCTACCTCAAGCACGGCCTTGCTCGCGTCATTAAGCCGATAATAAATCACTGCATTGACCTTCGCAGAAACATTGTCCTTCGTAATAGCATCCTGATACGGCACATCCACAGCCTTCACACGCATGTCTACCTTGCGCATGGACTGAAAAATTGGCAACACAATACGCCACCCTGGATTTACGACACGCGTAAATCGACCCATGGTGAATTTCACACCACGCTCATACTGATCAACCTGACGGATACTCACCAGCAAGATAAAAGCGATTGCTCCAAATACGATCCATTCCATAGCGATTACAGTACAGTTGTTTAAGATTTTTTAGTTCGTTTTGCAAGAATACCACGCACCGATGGACTGATTACCTTATCAGTTCGATGAATACACCCAATCCAGCAACACGGCCTGCGCTTCCCTGCACTGAGATCTTGAACCAACCGTGTGACGTGCTCTTGTCTGGTTTCGGCTTTCTTCACAGAGATTACCCAACAAATCCACTCGTTTTGTGCCAAGGGTGTGAGCGTCGCCCACGCAGCCTCAGCACGCTCATGTATCTTCAATGCCTCGCGCATATCACCAGGCAGTGTGTGAACGATTTTTGCCATAGACATTCGTACCAACAGAATACCCTATCCCCAGATTTTTTCATACTGACAGTGCACGGCATAAAAAATGAACACCCGCGCGTAGTGTACGCTACGCGCGGGGTCAGTTGGTCATGCGCCAGGGTGGTCCCAGTCGAAGAAGACGATGTTCTCACGAGCAGACACGTCTCCCCGCAATTCGCCGATGTCCTTCCCGGGGTACAGCGAGTGGATCACCGCAACCGGGTTACCCGATTCGATCTTGAGCTCGTAGACGAACGTGATCGTGTTCGTCAGCGGTGCGCGCAGCGCATCGTACTCGGGCCGAACTCGAAACCCCTGTGCACGATCGTTGATCCTGAAGTATTCAAGTTGCTCGCTGCTGAAGTCACCACGAGGCGCCGTGCTCGCCCACCCGACAGGGTCGGGGCACACGATCATCGCGCTGAAGGTTGCGCCGCTCCCGTCGATCGCTTCTTCTCTCAAGCACCGCTGCACCTCGCCGACGAACCGTTCCAAGATCGTCGTGTCTTGGAAAAGCTGCGTCGCCGAGCGCCAATGCCTGAACATTCCAGCCTTCGGAATCTTGTTACGGCGAAAGCACCGGTTCGCCAAGCGATTCTCCGTGGCGTTCCGCATAATAATGACCAACGTCTCGACGGAATTCATCGCATGCGTCATGTACATTGTTGCCCCCTCCTATCTCTCCATGGACATCGGACATTCAAACGCACGTCTGAATGTGAGATTCATAGCACAAATCTGCTCTTCTGTCAAAGCATATTGATTCAAAAATCAAAAACACCCGGCTGTTGCCGGATGTTTTTGGATGGCTCCGAGGGCGGGGCTCGAACCCGCGACCAATTGGTTAACAGCCAACTGCTCTACCACTGAGCTACCTCGGAATTCTGGGGGACGGGACCAGTGTACCCGATCCCCCACGCTACTGTCAATTACTCTTTTGTCTCTTCTAGTTCTGCTGCACCTGACAACATCCCCATGAAAATAGGTAACATTTCATAGACGGTCTTGAACGCTGCAGGACGCTCCACACGAATACCCGTATTGAGCTTCGTGAATGTCAGCTTCATAGGCTGAACTGCGCGCAAATCCTTGCCCATGTAGCTTGTTACTGGCTGTATTACGAGTGCGTCTGCAACACCGGTTCGCTGATTGACCTGTACAATGAACTCCGTCTTTTCCTGTCCCTTATCTACCTGAGCCGTTGCTGCTTCGCCATCCTGCTCCATGGATTTGATCACCTCGTCTGCACCCTTGGAACCATCCTCACCCACTTCCTTCACCAGATCTGCACGATACGTTCGCAGCTGTTCAACACCTTTCGTGTCACCTGCCTTCGTAGTAGCTACAATCGCTGCGTCAACATCACGAAGATACTGCTGCACAAAACTCTTTACAACATCGCGCACCAACGCTTCAGTCTGCTGCTCTGTGATCCCAGGTCGTTCCTCAAGGCGATACGCATTCTCACTCACCTTCGTGCTTGTCATCACATCATGACGACGAAGTACGTCGCCCATGATCTTTCCATACACAGCAGAGTCTGTGACGATGAACCGGGTAGGCTGAGCCTCAATCATCTTGAGAATTCCTTCATTCTCCGAACCTGCAACAGCACCTAGTCCAGCTCCAAAGTCATTCAGCGCCTGCTGTACATTAATGTTGATCCAGGTACCCAGCACTGGCGAAAGGTTAACAGGCAACCCCTGCTTCACATCGAACTTGGCCAACTGCAAAAAGATATCATTACCGAACGATCGAGTCATCATCTGGAATCCAAGCTCCTTGCCCGTGATATCGAAGTCAAGACTGCTTTGCGTCGTGGTTGGTCCCGTCATTGCAAAGACGCCAGACACCCGAACCTGTACTCCATCGTACAATCCTCCATTTGCTTCTGAGATCGGTGCCAAACCATCTGGTTGTGTTGTAGGGCGATCATCAACCGCTTCAAACGTTTCTTTTGCTGCTGTGAACTCAAATGCACCATCCTTTGACGCGATCAATCGTTCGATTCCTTGAATCACTGCCTCTTTCGGATCACTACTTACAGCCACTGCGCCATCGGTTGCTCGATTGGTCCACCAATAGGCAAAACCAATCGCAATTGAAGCTACAACCACAAGTGAAATCAATGGCACTAGCATCTTGCTTGCCAACGAACGTTCTGCTGCTGGCGGCATGGACATGGTGTCATGCTCCGGCACAGGGGTCTGAGACATTGGGGTGTCCATAGACAATGTACGAGATTAGTAGTCTTTTAGCTTATCAATGATTGGCATGGATTGGATCTTCTCCAACGCCTTGGCTTCGATCTGACGGATACGCTCACGAGTAACATCAAATTCCTTACCCACCTCTTCGAGTGTATGGGCGATGCCATCTGAGAGACCGAATCGCATCTCGAGAATCTTCTGCTCACGTGGCGAAAGATCCTTGATCGCCTGGAGGACATAGTCCTTCAGGAGCATGAGTCCAGCCACGCGGTCTGGTGCCGGGTTCTTCACATCTTCAATGAAGTCCTGGAGACTCGAGTCGTCATCATCCTCACCTACCGATACTTCCAGTGACACAGTGTCCTGTGAAATCTTGATGATGTGTCGGACCTTACGCACATCTTCGCCCATTTCTGCAGCCACTTCTTCTGGTGTTGGATCACGTCCCAAATCCTGCAGGAGCTGACGCTGGATCTGCTGGAACTTGTTGATGGTCTCCACCATGTGCACTGGAATACGAATGGTACGAGACTGATCGGCAAGTGCACGCGTGATTGCCTGACGAATCCACCACGTTGCGTACGTGGAGAACTTGAATCCCTTGCGATGTTCGAACTTCTTCACCGCACGGAAAAGACCGATATTTCCTTCCTGAATGAGATCCAAGAGCGTGAGATTTTTACCAACGAATTTCTTCGCGATCGATACTACAAGACGAAGGTTCGCTACGATCAATGCTTTTTCTGCCTCACGATCATTGCGCTCCTTACGCTTGGCAAGTGCCACTTCGTCCTCGGCGTTCAACAATGGGATCTTACCGATCTCACGCAAGTACATCTGAATAGAGTCTGCGGAGATATCCGAAAAATCGAACTCACGAGTAAGTCGTGTGATCTCATCGATCTTGCTCTCACTCTTGCTCTTCGTTGGTTCCTCTGGCTCCTCCTCTTCGCTGTATGAATTATCTTCATCAGCATCGGTGCGAACCACACGAACAGGAGCTGCCTTTTTCTTGGGCTCCTTCCCCTTTGCAGGTGTACGATTGCCCAGCAATGATGTGCGAGACACACTCAATAATCCATCCTGGGTCTCAATTACTGACAACCCCTGACGCTCGAGCTCGGTAATGAATCCTTCGTAGTGTTCAACGTAATCTTCAAGACACGGGAACGCGTGCAAAACTTCGGTCTCAGTGATGAACCCGCGAACACGAGCCTTACGAAGCAACAAGTCAATCGTCTCCCGTGATGGAGGCATCGTTGTCGGTTCTTTGCGTGTCGCAGCTGTTCGTTCTTCCACGACCACGCGAGACTTGCTCGCGGTCTTGGATGCACCTACTCCTTTGCGTGGAGGGGTGACTGACTTCGGTGATCGGCGTGCGTGGGTTCTTGTGCGCGCAGCCTGTGTCTTGACGGACGTCACACGCTTCGTTTTGGAAGCTTGTGTAGGTTTTTTCTTCTGAATTGTAGTTCGAGCGACCTTCTTTTTCATAGGTTGGTAACCTGGTGAAATTCCTGACTCAATTGTGCAACCAACGCGGCGTCTCCTTGCTCCTGTGCGCGCTGGATCTCTGAACCTAATCGCGCACGCTCTGCCGCACGCCATTCTTGGTGCAGTCGCTCCACAGCAGCGTCATACTCCTCCCCGAGCTCTCGTGCAGAAAAAGCAAACAACTTCTCCTCAGAGAGAAGCTGCAGTACGTCTATACGATGGGCTGTAACGCTGTCATGTCGATCATGAGTATACCCACCGGCAATGGCATTGTAAAGGGCACGATCTTCCTCGCCAAAAAACCAGCGCGCATCCAGTGGCACACGCGAATGCAAGGCTGGTGTGTGTACTAACAAACACAGCACATACTCTGATAGAAGTGCGTACCTCGTACGAGGCTGAGCTGGTGCAACCGTGACCTGCACAGGTGCAGATGGTGCACGTGCAGCAGATGGGTGAGCTGTTGCTTGAAGTTGCTTGACCTTGTTTGCAATCGCATCACCACTCACCCCAAGGGCTGTTGCAATTCGCTGTGACCAGAAGTCGTACACAATCGGATCCCGTACACGTGCTAATTCGCGTGCCAGTAATTCACCTGCGTCGCGCAATTGATTCGGATCCTTACGCACCGCGGGTGTCACATAGCGATCAATATAATATGCGAACACGGGCTGCGAATCTGCAACAGCTTGTTCCCAGACCTTCGGATCCTTCTTGATGCACTCATCTGGATCCTTGCCTGCGCCCTCGGGAATACGAATTACACGCACATCCAACCCTGCTTCAATCGCGATATCAATACCACGCTTCGCGGCTCGCTCGCCTGCTGCGTCTGCATCAAACGCCATTCGCACTTGCGGAGCGAACCGCTTGAGCATTGCCACGTGCGCTGCGGTTAATGCAGTGCCTGATGCTGCAACGACGTTTCGCATTCCTGCTTGATGGCAGCTAATCACGTCCATTTGCCCCTCTACCACAACAAAGAACCCAGCTTCTTTTGCTGCCTGCTTTGCCAAATTTAATGCGTATACAATATGCCCCTTGTCGAAGAGAACTGTTTCTGGAGTATTGAGATACTTCCCCACACCCTCTTGCTCCTGCAAAAGACGTCCAGTGAACCCAACAATACCTCCTTGCATGTCCCAAATTGGAAACAGGACGCGACCACGAAACACATCATAGTACCGCCCAGATTCCGTATGTTTCTTCGTCACACCGGCTGCTACGCATTCCTCAAGCGTGTACCCACGCTTCTTCGTGAGAAAATCCGTGAGTGTAGTCCAAACCGAGCCGTCTGGAATGTACCCAAGATGAAACTGCGCCGCAGTCTCTGGCGTAACACCACGTCGTTCAATATAAGCACGCGCTGGCTGCGCTGCCTTGGATTCATGTAGCACCTTCTCGAAGAAATGCTGTGACAATGTCAGGATCTCACGCAACCGAGATCGCTCATCACGATCCCCACCACGCTCTACTCCAGATTGCTTGGTGAGCGTCACACCTGCTCGTTCTGCTAGTACCCGCAATGCTTCACCGAAGGACATGCTCTCAGCCTCCTGCAAAAATGAAAAAATATCGCCCCCCTTGCCACACCCGAAACAGTGCCAAATCTGCTTCTCGCGATGCGCCATAAATGATGGCGACTTCTCACGATGAAACGGGCATACACCCTTCCAATTGGCGCCTGCAGGCTTGAGCGGAACGTACTCACTGATCAAGGTAACCACGTCGATGCGGTCTTTGATAAGCTGTACATCATCCATATGCACCCACCCTACGCTACCGGGGCGCGTGACGCAAGAACACCTCAGTTCCGGAAATCACCGCCACAGGAATAAAGCACAAATTCAGGCCAGGAATGAGCAGAAATGCCGCCAGCCCAACACCATACGCAGCCAAAGGTAACGCATGTCTGCGCATAAACGTTAGCTTCTGCACAAACGTGTATTCATGTCGTTCCATGGGATACTCCAGGAACTCATACACAAGAAAGAAAAGGGATACAATACCATTAAGAAGTACAAAAAGCAGCCCACCACTCCACCACGACGCAACAAAGAGTACGAGCATAATAAGTCCAAAGATCACAAGCCTGAGTATCTCCGTACGAATCGCATATAGATACACACGCAAGAACAACCGTACTCGTCCTGTGCGATTACGCCGGTTTCGACGCTCCTCAGCAGTGTACCCTTCAGGGGTGTCGTCAGGCCGAAAATACTGTTCAGCACGATCAGACAATGCTTCATTAAATGGCGCAGAGATAATGGCCAAGAGTACGACAAACAAATATACAAAACTCACAACGAGCATGATCGTAAGCACTGCAGCAGCAAGCACAGCCCACACACCACTAAGCTGTATCACGTCATGCACAAGTTGGCTGATCTCAGAGATGCCAAACCGAAGTGAGAGCGCTATCACGATCAATGTGAGAACCCAGGGCACGGCCGCAACACGACGCAACGAAGATTCCCGAAATAGCGGTGTGAGCGCACGAAATGGTGCCGTAACGTACCACAACAGCATACCAATAGCATTTACTCCCTAAATACCGATCTTATCTCGCAAGGACTGCTTGGGCTGCAATAACTGTGACGGTGCTTCTGAGGTCGTAGAAATATGAAGTGACGCCTTCGTACTTGTTTGTGATTCACTCAGAATACGATCACGCTCTGCATCAAGGAGCGGTCCAACATATTCACCACTATGCGCTGCAGTGCCCTCATACGAGGCATGCTTCTGATCAATATGCATGTCCACAACAAGTCCTCCATTCTCTTGCGTCTCTACATAGGCATGGAACCGTGGGTAGAATCCGGTTCCCAAACGACGAATAAAACTAACCTTACCCGTGTTAGGATCAACAAATTCGTGATACCCAACGCGCGTCAACGCCTGTTTACTGGTGAGACGGAGCTCTGCTGGAATAGTGAACTGCATAAAGGGTAGCAATACCGATGCCAAGCATCGTGAAATTAATAAATGCTGACAGCATGCAGTATGTGCACACCGCCTTCAACACCCCGAGCATGAGATACACGAAGTATGCGGAAGCCATTGCTCCAAGAAGCGTAGAGGACGCAACGACGGTGGTCACCCATCGCATCTTCGACTCCCGAGCAACGAACCAACCCACGAGAAGAAAAAGATACCAGCAGGCGCCGATGAATGCGACCGGAATACCAGCAATTTCTGCGTATGAACTTCGTGTTACCACATCACAGCCCTGACCAATTCCACAAGGCACCGGACCACCTGCAAGATACTTTGAGGCAAGATACGATGCATCTGCCAATCCCACAGCAGCTAGGGCCATCGCAAGCGTACTCAGGTGTCTACTTCGTTGGTGTTGAGGAGCTTGTGGTTGTGAGGAGTCCGTCGATGAGTGATCGGAGTGAAGCATAGTTACTTGGAAGTGATGCTACTGAACCGTTAATGAAGAAGGTTGGTGTCCCACTCACCCCCGCGCGATTGCTCATAGCCATATCACGCGTGACACGTGCTGCCACGTCATCTGCTACGATATCCTTTCTAAACCGCCCTTCATCCATTCCCAGTTCCTTCGCAAACGCTGCAAATCGGTCGGTCGCTTGTTCCACAGACAACGCAGTCCAACTTGCTTGTGTTGTAAAGATCCTGTCTTGCATTTCCCAGAATTTCCCCTGCTTGTGAGCTGCCTCCGTTGCGCGCGATGCAAGATCTGCAAGTGGATGGATTTCGTACAACGGGTGATGCCGATACACAAATCGAATCTTGTCAGCATGTGTCACGCGCAACTGCTTGAATGCTGGATGATAATTGGCGCACGCTGGGCACTGCAGATCGCTGTACTCAACGATGGTTACCGCCGCATTCTCTGGACCCCAGCTATGGTCCATTGATTCAACAGCACTCATATCTCGCTGCCCTTGCGGTGTATCAGGAGTGCGACTTCCAAGCCATACCATGAATCCAACAACCACAATTGCGCCACCTAGCAACCACGCGAGTTGTTCACCCATTGATGTTTTTTGCATACGCCAAAAAATACTACGTATCTATAGTAGCACTCTTTGTGGTCTTACTGCCACCGCTTGAGTGTGGGAATCATCTGATTGGCAAGCTCCTTGGCCTTTGCCTCAGGAAATTGCAGAACACGTACCATGTGCGACATAGACTTCTCAATCATCCCAGCAAGGGTAAGTTCAGGTTCTACAAATACACCCTTCTCCCAACAAAATCGACAATACTCATGGTTCTCACTTCCATCAACGTTCGTTCCGAAGAACCCTGGGTCCATTGGCAGGCTGCAACTCTGACATCGAATAGACTCTTGTGCCATAGCTTATAGAAAATAGTGATTCAACAGCATTGCCGTCTCTGGATGAAACGGTTCGCCTGCAGCCAACATCTCACGGATCGTCGCTGGGGAGAAATATTGCACATATTGTACCTCAAGCGGGTCGCACACAAATACACCTTCGTACACCGCCTTGAATGTACCGAGAAATTTGTGGTGGCCAGTTCCTTCCTTAATAAAAGGCGTAACGCCACACGCATCTAACGGTATTGTCACACCAATCTCTTCTTGCATTTCACGTCGCGCAGCTTCTTCATAGGATTCACCTGCACCAACGTGACCCGCTGCAGTCGACGTCCAGTGATCAGGACAGTAGCTCACCTCTTTGCCACGCCGCGCGAGTGCAATAGCGCCTTCGCGATCGAACAAGAACACATGTGCAATACGATGGCGCAACTTCTGCGCATAAATTTCAGTACGTGCCGCTGCGCCAATGACTTCATCTTGCTCGTTCACGTAATCAATCAGTTCTTCACTCATACTTCTTGTGTTGAGGAGACATCTGCATTCGCCAATTGACCGCACGCTGCATCAATATCGTCACCCATCGTCTTGCGAACCGTCACTTCAACACCTGCATCCTCAAGAATCTGAGTGAACTGCTGAATATGCGGCGCTGTTGATCTGGTAAACGCGATTTGCGCAACAGGGTTCCATGGGATCACATTCACCTTGCTCACTCCGGTGGTACGGATATACTGCGCAAGTTCTCGTGCTGTTTCTGGTGTGTCATTCACACCTTCAAGTAACACATACTCATAGGTTACGTGATGACGTCGTGTGCCATGGTGCTTCTGGTATCGATGTGACCAGGCGGCCAATTTCTTCAGGAAGTCTGGCACGGTCGTAGGCACGATCTCCTCTCGGCGCTGCTGATTCGCACTGTGCAAGGAGATCGCAATGCGCACCGGTGGCCATTCAGGATCATCAATAAGCCGTTCAAGCTGTGCGAGAACTCCCACGCTCGAAACCGTGATATGTGTCGGACCAATATCGGTTTCGCGTAACCACAGCGTAATCGCACTCTTTACCGATTCGTAGTTCGCCAGCGGCTCACCCATCCCCATGAACACTACGTTACTGATACGCTGCGGTAGTGCTGGCTTGTCCGCGAGGAACTTGCGCCAGAATCGCATCTGATCGACAATTTCATCCGCAAGCAAGCTGCGCTTGAGTCCCATCTTGCCCGTGGCGCAGAAGGTGCACCGCATCGCACAACCAATCTGTGACGAAACACAAATCGTCCACTGATCACGCGCGTTCTCCATGAGCACCGTCTCGAATGGTTTGTCATCTGCTCCTACAAGAACTGCCTTGTATGTGTCACCACGCTTGCTCTTATAGATATGCAATGGGCGCACACTCCACCATGGCATTTCACGAACGAGTGTCTCGCGCACATCCTTGGGGAGCGCCGTTACATCAGCCCAACTCTTCATGCTCGATGTAAACAACGCTTTCTCACACTGCGAAAACCGGTACGCAGGTGCGTCCGGAAACAGTCGATCCCAAATCTGACGACGCGACTCTACCATACGGGATTACTCACCAATTTTCACAAGCTCAAGATCAAAAATCAAATCCTTACCTGCAAGATGATGATTCGCATCAATCGTAACCATGTCATCAGTCACATCCTTCACAGTGACACGCAACATTCCACCTTCAGGATGCGAGAGTTGGAACTGATGCCCCACAGCAACGTCCGCTGGGAACTGTGCCTTGGGCAATGTAGCAATCATATCCTCGCGCGCTTCGCCATATGCTTCTGCTGCTGGAATGCGTACTTCGCGCTTCTCACCCACTTCCATGCTTGTAATCGCATTTTCAAATCCTGGAATAACCTGACCCGATCCAATGGTGAATGTAAGTGGATCGCGTTCGCGTGATGAGTCGAAAACTGTACCGTCATCGAGGCGGCCGGTGTAGTGCACATGCACCATGTTCCCTGCTGCTGGTTTTGCCATATACCAAGGTATCTAAGAAATAAGGGCCACCCTACCGCGTCTGACGCGAGGTGGCAAGTTGCTAGGTTGCCATCCAAATGCTACCATGCGTCGCATCCTATGGCTACTTCCGTGCATTCCATCGCCATTATCGGCGCAGGCGCAGCTGGCATGATGGCAGCTGCGACAATTCTCGAGACCCAGCCCGACTGTGTGGTCCATCTTTTCGACAAAAACCCTGAGCTCGGTCGCAAAGTGATTATCAGCGGCGGCGGTCGATGCAATGTCACGACTGGCATCACAGACCGTAAGGTGTTGATGACAAAGTACACGCGCGGTGCAGCATTCCTGTCTCCCGCCCTCACAGCATTTGCTCCGGCACGCGTACGCTCGTGGTTTGAGTCACACGGCGTACCACTCAAGTGCGAAGAAGATTTGCGCGTGTTCCCCGTAAGTGATGATGGACACGATGTGGTTGTAGCATTTGAACGCGTATTCGCAGCACATGATGTGCGTGTGCATCTCAAAGATAGTGTGCAATCAATCTCGCGCGTTGACGACCAGTTCATGGTGCATGCAAGCTCAGGTGAGTACGCGTGTGATGCGGTGATCGTTACCACGGGCGGCAATGCGTATCGTCACACAGGTTCTACTGGCGATGGCTACGATTTCGCGCGCGCATTTGGACATACAATTACACCACTTGGGCCATCTCTCAACAGCTTCGAGGTTGCGCAGCAATGGTGCAAAGACATCACGGGGCTCAGCATGCCTGACGCGCTCTGGACTGTGACCGTCGATGGCGTGCGCCATCGCGTGCATGGCCCGATGCTGTTCACACACTTTGGCGTTTCGGGCCCAAGTACCTTTGCACTTTCTTCGCGCATCGCTTTCGCGACTATCACCAAACAACAACCACTCGATGTCTCCTGGTCACCCATGGCTGATCGTGATTTTCAGAAGTGGGACCAGATCCTGCTCGATGCTATCCAAGAGAATGGACGTCGCCACGTTCTAACCTTCCTTGCCACCGAACTACCTCGTCGTCTTGCAGCAACACTTGTCACGCTCGCCGCTCTTCACGAAGAGACGACGCTCGCGATGCTTACAAAAGAAAAGCGCCAGCGACTGGTACACCTGCTTTCTGGTGACCTAAAAATTACGTTTCTCTCTCGCCGGGCCGGCGACGAATTCGTCACGGCAGGTGGTGTAGTCCTGGACGAAGTGGATCCAGCAACCATGCAATCCCGACTCCAAGCTGGTCTGTACTTCGCAGGTGAAGTGCTTGATGTTGACGGTGTTACAGGCGGATTCAACCTCCAAGCATCCTGGGCCACAGGAAGACTTGCCGGGGCAAGTGCTGCACATGGGCACGCGCAATAGATTATCGACGCTCTCTCGGAGAAGTCTTTGGGGCAGCCGCCTTTGCTGCACGTAACTGTGCTTGAATTTCGGTGAAATGCTGCACGTGATTACGGATGCCGTACGCACGGGTCACGAGCTTGATTCGGTTTGGCTGCAGATTCACAAGCTCAATAGCTGCAATAACTTCTTCAGGATTGAACGTTTTTCCATCAATATCCTGAACGCCGATTTCTCGGATCACCCGATATAATGCGCTATATGTAGCAGTCGCTTCGATCTTCCTACTCCACTGCTGCGCACGATCGGGCTCAACATCCACCACCACCGCGCGATCGCCCGTATCAACACTGCTACGACGATTCGGTTCATCACGACGTTGTTCTGGTGCATTGCCACGCTTCAAGAATCTACCAAACACTGCCGTGGCATCATCATTCTTTGCTCCTGGTTTTCCAGAAATGCCACACGCATGTGCGTCTTGTGCGAGTCTACGTGCAACAGATGCTGGAGATTCGTTTGTACGCTGTTGCGACTTCTGCGCAATGGTATCTTCAGTAAAGTTATCAGACACACCATCAGTCACAAGCAAGAATCCTTGCATCCCTTCAAGGGATACTGTCTTGATAACCGGCGTCGTATCTAGTGACTGACCAGCCATCTCCGTTGTAACATTTCGCTGCTTATAGAGATTCCGATCTTCTTCTGACAACGTGCTCGGATCAGTGACATTACTGAACATTCGCTGCACCTCCATTGCATCATCATCTGTACGAATACGTCCCTCAGATCGCAACACGGATTGGAGCAGACTATCATCCACGGTCTGGGGCTCTAGCGAACCATCCTCATGTTGGAGATACGCTCGACTGTCACCAATATGACCGATGACGACACACGGCGCTTCATGTGGAGGACGACATACTCGAAGTACGACGACCGTTGTGAGATTCTTCGAGAGATTTGGTGCATCCTTCTGCACCCATCCATTGACAATTGCGTCTCGATAAATACGCGCATTTGCTTCTGCGATAGCTGTTATCACCAATCGTTCCGTCTCTTCAACTGAGATGGTTACAGGATGCTTGGCAAGCACTTCCTTGACTGCATCACGTCCGATCTTTGCCGCTCTATCACCTCGTGGCGATGTGGACATGCCATCAAATACTGCATAACTCTCAACGTCGTTCAAACAAAAAAACGCATCTTCGTATGGATGCTTTGTTCCTGCAGTGCTTTCTGCCCCCGCCTCTGTGTAGCCGCTTGTTTCACGTCGCTCTCGCTCCTCTGCTGTTCGCAAGAACTCTGAACCAGCTACACGACGCAATAAATTTTTGATCATAGAGACCGATCAATTGTCAGCTAGTATAGCATAAGCCGCATCAGATACACGAACACCGCTGCACAGTATGCACAGCGGTGTTCAAGATGGCATCAGAGGGCGTTGAACTCGAGGTACCCGTGACCCGGCGTTCTCAGCGCCGAAACGATCGAGACGGGACGGATGATCTCCGTGCCTTGGTAGATGAGCGAGACTGCGTTGATCTGGACATCTTCGCCGTAGTTGTACGCTGCGGCGAATGTGGCCGCGGTGATCACGCCTTGCTGCACACCTGAGTTGACCATGACCAGCGCCTCAAGCGGCGAGAGCACGACCCTACGGACGTTCTCGAGCGTATGGTACAGACTCACGTGCGGTATGAACAGATGCGTCGTCACGTCCTGAACGAAGTCGGGGTCCGTGACCGAGGTGTGTGCAGGTCGGCGCTCCCAACGGTGTCCACTCAGATCGGTGAGGAACAGCCGCCATCCTACATGTACACCATCACGTACATCCTGAACCCGCTCGCCCTTGCACCCCAGGATCTCCCACCAGTTCTCATTGATCCACAACATGCGATTGCTCGCCATGATGTCACCTCCGAAGTCAATCTGCAACGCGTTATGCGTGCAGGGAATGATCCTACACGCGTTTTGCAAAGATGTCAATTACACGGACAACAAGTACGCAGTGATCATGATGGCCACGAGCTGGTACGAGGTCATAACAAATATCTGCTTGATCCAATAGACGCGCTTGGTATTACCCCAGACCACCGAGGCAATCTGTGTTGGAGCAATAAATCCAAGCCATACCCAGCCCGCTACTCCGTACGCATGGAACCCTACTTGCGCCATCATGAGATACTTAACAAACATGGCCAACACAAACGTAGATAACAATGTGATGAGCAATTGCACGCCATAAAATGGCGCCATATCCTTTTGCATCTTCTGCAGTGCCTCCTTGGAGAGATGTGTAACTTCCATGATTTGCATCCACCACTTACCGAAGAGCAGCGGTGAATACCAAAGCGCACCCAAAACAAACTGTGCGAGAGCAGCAAGCACAATCATGGCGTAGTTCAATTCCATAGGATGATAAAAAAATGGGCGGAGGATGCGAGATTCGAACTCGCGATGACCTTTCGGTCAAACCAACTTTCCAGGCTGGCGCCATAGACCACTAGGCGAATCCTCCAGCGTTTTATGATTTTGTAGCTTCTTTCTTATACCAGAAGATCATGACGAAGACAAGTGCGGCAATACACCCATATTGCGCCGGTGTAAATCCGCCATATCGTACATCTGCTCCTGGCACATCAGTAGCCCGCAAAAAATCCAGGAAGAACCTCGCCACAGCGTACAGTGCCACCACCACGAGCATGTGACGTCCACGCAGCCAACCACGCCAGCGCAACACGAGCACCACCACAGCGATCCCAGCTGCAACGATGGCATCGTAAAGACCAAGATCATGTCTTCCCCACCCTGCCTCACCCCATGCGCCAGGCTCACGCACGGCAAGCGCAAAATGCGTTAGTGTCCCTGGATGGTCATGAATCAAGAAGCATCCTATACGCCCAACCATCCAGCCCACCGGCAGTGCGAGCGCTCCAGCTTCTGCAAATGCATGCACGTCCACCTTCGCTCGACGCAACCTCCACACCCCGTACCCTGCTGCCGCGACAAATCCACCCAACGACGACATACCGCCGTGCCACACACGCAATACCTCTACCGGATCAACAAGATACGTACCAGGTTCGTAAAAAAAGACATGACCAAGTCGCGCACCCAAGAATCCCGCCACAATAATTGCAATTGCGTGGTCGACCCAATGTGCCGCACCTTTGCCAGCGCGTGTTGCTTGCACATGCATGAGTCCCAATGCCACAAGAACCCCTAAGGCCACGAACATCCCCCACACGTGTAGCGTTACTGGCCCAAGAGATACACTATACCATGCGAAGTATGGAATCATACACGTGGAGTTTTCTTTTTCTTCGGTTGTTTGCCAACAATTGCCATAATGGCATCGATACTATCAACAACAGTGATCAACTTCAGATCCGCAGGCGAAATTGTATGATACGTATCTGCAAGTGACTCGCGCAAAAACTGCACCATCGGTCCCCAGTACTTCGTATCAAAGAGCACAATAGGAACACGCGCCATCTTGTTATTCTGCTGGAGCGTAAGCAACTCAAAAAGTTCATGGAGCGTACCCAGAGATCCTGGGAAGAATACAAAGGCTTGGCTTGGCGCAGTGAGAATAACCTTGCGCGTGAATGGAAATTCGAATGAGACGCTCTTGTGAATGTACTGATTCACCTGCTCCTCTCCATTGAACTTCATGGTGATGCCAACCGGCTCCCCTCCCACATCACGAACCCCCTTACTCACCGCTTCCATGACGCCCGCGCCACCGCTGCTCACCACCGTGAACTTCTTACGAGCGAGCTCTCTTCCCAGATGGTACGCAGCCTCGTAATAAGGCGAAGCAGTAGACACATGACGGCTCCCAAGAACGGTGATGTCGTTCTTGATCGTCGTCAGGAATTCGAATCCGTCAACCAGTTCTGCCATGATACGGAAAATACGCCAATTGATATTGCTCCCACAATCAAACAGATTGTGGGACAGCTCGCACAGTGGAGCTGTTTCGGCCTGCGCATTAATAATTGCTATTGCTTCCTTCGGTGTATCTACAACCTGTAGCTGCGCGAGCACTTTGCTACTGATTGCTTTGATCTTGCCCTTTGCTTGATCGTGCAAAAACCGAACAATAGGATCCCAGTACTCATGCCCAAAAAGAATGATTGGAGCTGTCGGCATCTTACCGATACTCATGTTGTCGTACGCCTCAAAGAGTTCATCAAGTGTACCGAACCCTCCCGGAAAATACACAAACGCTCTCGATGGCGCCGTGAGCATTACCTTCCGCGTAAAGAAATAATGAAAGGCGGTCGACTTCTGCACGAACTGATTGATCTTTTGCTCGTGAGGCAACTCAATATTGAGTCCCACAGACTCACCGCGTGCTTCCTTTGCACCTCGATTGGCGGCCTCCATGATACCTGGCCCGCCACCTGTCACCGTTACATATTTATTCTTCGCCAGGAGCCTCCCAAGCTCGCGCGCCTCGCGATACCAGCGCTGATGCGGATCGTGCAATCGCGCAGAACCAAGTACAGTCACGGCACGATCAAATGAATTGAGGAACTGATACCCCTCGATGAACTCTGACATGATACGAAAAATCCGCCAGGTGTCACGATACTGCGAAAATGGATGTTGATACGCAAAAGACAGTGCATCTTGCGGCGGCGGAAGTGGCGGGAGTGAAGGAGCTGACTTGCGAGGCATAGAACGTTATTCGAGGTTCGGCGTACGCGTGTGCCAATCAGTCGCACGCTGATACTGATGCCCGAATTGCAATACGCGCGACTCAGCCATGCGTGGTCCAATAATCTGCATCCCAATGGGCAACCCATCACGATCGAACCCACACGGTACCGACAACCCAGGCACACCGGCAATCGATGCTGGTGATACGAATGCATCGGTAAGATACATCGCAAGTGGGTCATTGCTCTTCTCGCCAATCTTGAATGCAGTCGTTGCTGAAGTTGGTGTGAGCAACACATCGACGCTTTCCCATGCACGCGTGAAATCCTCGATAATACGTGTACGAACTTGCAACGCCTTATGGTAGTACGCGTCGTAATACCCAGCCGAAAGCGCGTGCGTACCAATCATGACACGGCGCTTCACTTCATCAGGGAATCCTGCGGTACGCGCACTGTTGTACATTTCAAGCAGATCTCCCTTGCCACGAACGCCATAGCGCATACCATCCATGCGAGCAAGGTTGCTGCTGTCTTCACACGGAACGAGAATATAATACGCTGCGATTGCATACTTGGTGTGCGGCATCGAGACTTCGTGCACGGTGCATCCTAGCGAGGTATACACCTTGATTGCCTCTTCAACAGCCTTCGCAACATCTGGCGCAATACCATCGCCAAAATATTCCTTGGGGATTCCAATACGCATCCCAGTCACACCTTGTTCAATTTCTTGTGTGTATTTCGGTACGACATCCGGTACAGTTGTAGCATCATGTGCGTCGATACCAGCCATGGTTTCCATCACAATTGCAACATCCTCCACCGTTCGAGCCATCGGCCCTACCACATCAAGCGACGATGCCATCGGCATGATACCGTAGCGAGAATTACGGCCATAGCTTGGCCTGAACCCGACCACACCTGTAAGCGCTGCCGGATATCTGATAGACCCTCCTGTATCTTCAGCAATCGCATACACGCACATATCTGCCGCCACTGCTGCCGAACTGCCACCAGAACTCCCTCCTGGCACACGTGTCACGTCCCAAGGGTTTTTCGAAACACCATAGTGCGAATTCTCCGTGCTCGATCCATGGCCGAATCCATCACAGTTGTGCTTGCCTACAATCACGCCATGCTCTGCACGCAATCGACCAACGACCGTTGCATCAAACGGTGGAACATACGTGTCGAGAATATGTGCCGATGCTGTGCTGCGGATACCTTTTGTGCAAATTGCATCCTTCACACCAAACGGAACACCCGTGAGCGTCGTTGCCTCACCACGCGCGATCACCTCGTCGGCATCTCGCGCCATAGCGAGTGCTGCCTCTTCATCAAGCGAGACATTCGCATTCAACACCGTATTCAATTTCTGATTACGCGTAAGATACTCTGTCGTGAGTTCCACCGCAGAGCATTCCTTTGCCGCAAGCATGTTAGCAACCTGTCGAATCGTTCGCATACCTAGAGTACTGGAGGAACTACCAACGCATCTCCTACTCGCTCGGGAAATTGGCTCAAAATTGCCTCACGTGTCTGTGCATCTGTCTCGTTGACACGATCAGAACGCAACACATTGGTGAGACCTGTTACTTGTGCTGTTGCTGGGATATCCTTGATATCCACCTCGTTGAGCATTTCCATGTACGCAAAAACACTCGCAAGCTGCTCACGGTACTTCTCAACCTCAGCGTCCGTAAGAGACAAGCGGGCCAGTTGCGCCACCTTTCGAATGTAGTCAGGAGTCAATTCCATGGAACCAGTGTAACACAGGAAGTACCGGGACAAAAGAGCCTATCCAGCCATCGTGAGAAACTCAACTTCACTCAAGACCCGAACGCCAAGCTGCTGCGCCTTCTCGAGTTTGCTGCCTGCAGCGTCACCAGCTACAACAAAGTCTGTCTTCTTGCTCACCGATTCGCTGACAATGGCACCGAGCTCACGTGCACGCGCCTTCGCCTCATCACGTGTGATAGACGTGAGTGTACCAGTGAACACCATGGTCTTGCCGACAAATGGGCCCTCTGTCTTGCGCACTGGCGCTTCTGCTGCCTCCACCACAACTCCTGCAGCGAGTAACGCATCAACACGCGCAATTTCGTGCGGATCTGCGAAGTACGCCACAAGTGCATCTGCGACTTTTTCACCAATGCCATCAATGGCAAGAAATTGTTCGTAGGTTGCAACTCGCAACGTCGCAAGCGTCCGAAACTCTTGCGCGAGCAGATACGCAGTCTCCTCCCCCACGTGTCTGATGCCAAGTGCAATAATGAACCGCGCGAGTGACACATGCCGTCGCGATGCAATGGAGGCAACGAGCTTGTTCGCGGATGTATCTGCAAATCGCTCAAGCCCGAACAAGTCTCCCACCTCTAGAGTGAACACATCGGCGAGCTCACTCACCAGTCCCTCATCAATAAGCTGCACCATGATTTTCTCGCCGAGTCCTTCGATGTTGAAGGCACTGCGTCCTACCGCGTGGAGCAATCGTTCCGAATGCTTCGCAAAGCATGAGGTATTCGGACACACGATCGCCACCTCACCTTCACGGCGAATGAGAGAGGTCTCGCACGCAGGGCACAGGGTTGGTGCTTCGATCACGCGCTCTGCACCAGTTCGAAGTGTGGCGATCACAGAAAGGACCTTAGGGATAATATCCCCTGCTTTTTCAATCACAACCGTATCACCCACTCGCACGTCCAATCGTTGGATTTCGTCCATGTTGTGCAGCGTGGCATGCGTAACAGTCGTTCCTGCTACTTGTACTGGCTCGAACGTTGCTACCGGCGTCACCGCACCTGTACGGCCAACCTGCCAATGCACATCACGCAGCTGTGTAGTAACTTGTTCAGCAGCAAACTTAATCGCGACTGCCCAACGCGGAGCCTTGCCAGTATATCCAAGAAGTTCTTGGTACCTACGCTGATTCACCTTAATCACAACACCATCAATCCAATACGCCTCATCGTGCTTGCGCTGTTCCCATGTACGCCAATACGCCAATACCTGTTCAATTGTTGTACAGAGTTGTCGATGCGGATTCACCTTGAATCCAAGATCCCCTAACGTGCTGAGCTCTTCTTCCTGTGATGCAGGCAAGATATCACCAGCAGAAATGTCATAAATAAACGCGTCCAGCTTGCGAGACCGAGCAATCGCAGGGTCAAGCTGGCGAATCGCACCCGCTGCAGCATTGCGAGGATTTGCAAACGGCACTTCACCTGCAACTTCACGTTCAGTATTAATACGCTCCAGTTCACGCGCTGGAAGCCACACTTCGCCCTCTACAACAAGATGCACAGGCTGACGCAACTGCAAGGGAAGACTCGCGATTGTCCGAATGTTATTTGTCACGTCTTCTCCTATCGTTCCGTCTCCTCGTGTTGCAGCAGTCACCAACTGTCCCTGTTCATAGGTGAACACGATGTGCAACCCATCGATTTTTAATTCGGCAACATACGACAAATCACTCGGCGTCTGACCGAGTTCCTTCGTAAGCATGCGTACAATACGCTCCTCCCACTCTCGGACTTGCGTTTCGCTAAATGCATCGTTGAAGGACCATTGCGTTACCGTATGCTGCACCTTCTTGAACGCATCGAGCGGCTTACCCGCAATACGCAACGTTGGCGACTGCTCGTCATACACACTTGGGTACTGTACTTCTACCTCGTGCAACTCCCGAAGCAACGACTCATACATCGTATCTGTTACCGATGGGTCGTTGAGTACGTGATACCGATGACGCAAATCCTCAATGGCGAGACGTAACTTAGCTGCTCGATCTTTTGCTTCCTGTTCAGACATAGACTCAAATCAATGTACTCGCACCTCACTGCACCGTTCCTGCTGGTGTGATCGTTACCATTCCAGAAATGCCATTTACCTCACCTTCAAGCTCTGCCCGGACCGTATAGGATGTATACGGCTCCTTCGATTCATACTGATACTCGCGTGTGCCGCTTGGTGCAACTGGAATCCGTATCTTAAGATCCTGGTCATTGCATTGACTCGCCTCCTTTGCAAACCCATCTTCACCATCATCACAAAGATACAACGCCTCGCCTGACCCAATCGTACGTGGAGTATCTGCGTGTGGGTATTCTTTCTTCTTATTGAAGTACAGCTCAAGTCCCGCATGGATAATCTGCAAATCTGCCAGTCGCGCCTTGTCCCGCGATGTCTCGCGTGCCATACCGAGAGCGACTACCGCAAGGGTGCTAAGCACGCCAATAATTGCAACCACAACGAGTAACTCAATAAGCGTAAATCCAAGCTGTTTGCGTTGCATAAAAATCAGGATAGATATTTGCGTAAAAACGTAACAACACCATCAGGTGTATATTGTGATGTTATCAATACTGCATCAGCACCTGCAGCAGTAAGCTCACGCACATCTGCAGGTGAAGCGCTCGGTGTGGTAACCACTACCTGTGCACCCTGCGACGTAATCTGTGGAATGAGTGACACAACATTCAAACTCATATCCACCAGTACCAACCGATACTGGCGACGTGCCATCTGCTCCTGCATGCGACGTGCTGTGAGCACCGTATCCACAGTAACCGCATGTGCTTCAGCAAGTCTTCGCTTAAGAATAGACGCGAGCATTTGATCTGGTTCTACGAGCAATACGCGTCGCGTTGCTGGTGGCTCGACTGGGGCTGAAGTCGTTGGTTTTGGTCGTGGGTGACGGGGCATACCCCTATTACAGCGCAAGCCGAAGCGCAAGTCCAGTTGCCACGCTCATACGTGGCCCAATGGAATCAAGCACTGGCTTGAGTGCTGATGGGGTCAGTACTCGCGCCCATGGATCACCAATCGACGTCTTGATGGAAAAATGATCTTCAAGCATTTCGCTCAATTGTGCAACACCACAAGAACCACCTGTGAGTATAATGCGCTCAGGTTTTGCGTTCTCCCGCTGTACCTGCTCTGAGAAAAGCAAGAATCCGTACTGCATTTCCTTTACAATGGGTTGCAACGTTCGCTCCAGCATTTCACGCATGACTCGCTGTGTTTCTGGAGACGAAGACCGACTCAGATCTTTCTTGACCTGCTCTGCGTCCTCTTGCGAAAGTGATAACGTATCCTGAATGAGTGTAGTGATCGTGAGACCGCCAATCTCGATGCTTCGCTGCGTACGCGGAATACCTCGCTCCACCATGAAGAAATTCGTTCGCTTCGAACCCATGTCTACAATCATTGTCGTTGCAGGATCCGTACCAACAAGTGACCGGATCAAACCAAAAGCTTCGGTTTCAAGACTCTCCAATGAGATCTGCGCTTGATAAAAGATCTTGCTATACCGCTCAACAATAGATTTCAATGTAGCAATCACCAACACTTCACGCGTCTTCGACTTTCGAGCCGATGTATTGTCCCCAGACATGTCTGCGATGCGCTCGTCCATAAGACGTGTATCGAGCACAATATCCTTTGGATCGTACTGCAGTAATTTTGTTGCCTGTGCTTGCGCTGCTGCGCGCATCGATTCAGGATCAGACTCTGGCACACGCACCACAACACTGAAAACCTGCGAAACTGGCAAGGACGCGCTGGCTATTGTTGCACGTGCTCCACAGGCGTCATACACCTTGCGCAATCGCTGTGCATACAGTGCAACGGCACGTGCCTCCTCTTCTGCTGACCCAGCACGCTGATGCACCGACGCATCAAAAACATCCCCAATACCATACGTCGCAAGACGCGGACGTGTCCCGGATTTCGACAGTTCCACCATCTTTACTCCACGAGCACCGATATCCACACCGAGAACATTGGTATTTGTTTTGGCAAAAAGTCCCATACGGGAGAGAGTATACCACACGTTGCCCATGCTGTGCGAGGATGCTAGGATGGCACATATGCCTATCAGACTTTGGAACACCCTCACGCGCAAGACGCAACTCTTCCGCCCCCAGAAGCCGGGCGTTGTCACGCTCTACACCTGTGGTCCAACCGTGTATAACTACATGCACATTGGTAACCTGCGCACCTTTGTATTTGAAGATCTGCTCAAACGCACACTTCTAGGAAGCGGCCTGCGCGTGAAGCACATTATGAATATCACTGATGTTGGCCATCTGACCAACGACTCTGATGACGGCGATGACAAGATGGAACGCGCTGCGCTTACCAGTGGCAAAAATATCTGGGAACTCGCTGCGTTCTATACTGACGAGTTCATGCGCGATGTCGCAGCGCTCCATATTCTCCCACCACTGCACTACACCAAGGCGACTGACCACATCAAAGAACAAATCGCGTTGGTAAAAAAACTCGAGAAAGCTGGTCACACTTACCGCACAAGTGATGGGATATATTTCGATACATCCACCTGGAAAAAATACGGCGTACTCATGGGCAAGAAGCACCTTGCAGGACTACAAAAAGGCGCGCGCGTAAGTGCCAGCGACGAAAAGCGTACTGCCACAGACTTCGCACTCTGGAAGTTCTCTGCCGCAGAAGGGTCGAAGCGACAAATGGAATGGGACTCACCTTGGGGCGTTGGATTCCCAGGATGGCACATTGAGTGTTCGGCGATGGCCATGAAATACCTTGGCGCAACGCTCGATATTCACTGTGGCGGCGTAGATCACATCACAATTCATCACACGAACGAAATTGCGCAAAGCGAGGCTGCTACAGGCAAGCCATTCGCACGATTCTGGATGCACGGAGAATTCCTCCAGATCAACAATACAAAGATGGCAAAGTCACAAGGCAACTTCTTGCGTATTGCCGATATTCGTGCGCAAGGCCTCGACCCTATTGCGTATCGATACTTCTTGTTGCAGACACACTACCGCAAGCAGCTTCAATTCTCGTGGGAAGCTGTTGAAGCAGCTGCTGCAGGACTGCGCAACCTTGTTGAGCGACTTGCAACAGCTCCAGCAACCTCAAAGACTGATCCCCAACTCATCAAGAGTATAACTGCTGCATTGCAAGACGATCTCAATGCACCGAAGGCCATCGCTCTTCTTTGGAAGACAGTGGGCAAAAAAGGAACGGTTGATGCACATACCGCAGAAGCGATCTTTGTCGCTGATGACACGTATTTCGGGCTCGGGCTACGCGCACTCGTTGCCACATTCCTTGCTGGTGCGACAACGACACTCACCATCTCTCCAGATATCCAAGGAATTCTTGATGCGCGAGCACTCGCTCGAGATAGTCGCGATTTTGCTACCTCCGACCGTCTTCGCGACGAGCTCCTCGCTCGCGGGTATGTCGTGAAGGATACAAAGGATGGTCAAGAGTTGAGCAAGAAATAATTTCCACGTCACGAACCCGAACCCGCACGCCTCCTGCTGTGCGGGTTTCGTGTTTTTTGTGCTATACTTGTCTGCGTATGCCATCCATGCAAGACGTTCTCAAGACTCTCCCAAAGCACGAACCACTCGAGCAACAGCCGTCCATGCCAGAACGTTTGGACGCGATTCCCGACGCTCGTACATCAGAGCCTGAGACTGAAGCGTCAGAACCGCTCCAAGTCGAACTGCACGCTGATCACATCACTTCCATCCCGAACTCCCACATCGACACCGCGTCGAAGCAGCCCGTTGCTGCTCCTACGCAATCCATACCCTCCACCAAAGACCCACTCACACGTGACATTGAAAAAATCCTTGAAGAGAACCTCGCAGAATCGTTTGCAACCATGACCCCCGAGCAGCAACAAAAGTTCAAAACCGAAGGAGAACGCGTCACTGCTTCCATTCGCCAAATTATCAAATCAGGCGTAGTCCATATTAAGAAAATCCTTGCACTCATCAGTGGATGGCTCCGTATGATCCCAGGAGTCAATCGTTTTTTCCTCGAAAAAGAATCGAAAATAAAGGCAGAAAAAATCTTGCTCCTTGGAGGACAATTTTAGCTTTCACTAACGCTCTTTGGCATGGAACCCTCACAGACACTTACCGCAGTGGATCTCTTGATCAACACCTTGATTGCCATTGCATCACTGCTCATGGCCGCTGGTGCACTTTTTTTGCTGCGTGTTTTTTTGCGTACCCGCCATCATCGTGCTGTAAGCCTCACGATGAGCACGCTGCTCATCCGCGTGCCTAAAGAAAAGAAAGATCAACCACAGCAATCCGGTGTACCACAAAGCGTAGAATATCTCCGCCAGGACATCGCAGTAATGGAAACGATCTTCGCGACCGTCGGCGGACTGCGTGCACAGCGTGGTTTCCTGGCTTGGCTACACGGTCGAGAGGATCATGTTAGCTTCGAAATCGTATCTCGTGGCGGAAATATTTACTTCTACTGTGTCGTACCACGCACTCTCGAATCGCTGTTAATCCAGCAAATTCACGCACAATTCCCTGCTGCACAGATCGACCGCGAAGAAGATTACAATTTCTTCTCCCCGAAGAGTTCCATCCTTGGCGCCTACGTCACCATGACACGCGAGTTCCCATTTGCAATCAAGACCTTCCGTGAACTCGACAGCGATCCACTCTCCGGTCTCACCAATCCGCTTGCAAAAATCGGCAAGAATGACGGTGCGGCAATTCAATTTGTCGTTCGTTCGAGCAAGAAGACATGGCGCAAGCGTGCAAAGGCGATTATTAAGCTCATCCAAAAAGGCAAATACCTCACCCAACACAACGATGGCATTGGTTCGATCACGAGTGTTGCAAGCGCCATGATCTCAGGCAACAAGCAAGAACAGTCTCCCAAGGATTACCACATGACCGCTTCTGAGGACGAAATGGTAAAACGTATTGACTCCAAAATGGCAAAAGCCGGACTTGATGTGAACATTCGTGTTATCGTCGCAGCAGAAAATGATCACTCCGCACGACAATACCTCGATACAATAGTCAGCGCCTTCGGCCAATTCAACAATTACTCGTACGGAAACTCCTTCAAGGCACTCGTGCCACGCATGCAGTCAACCGTCATTGAAGACTTCATCTACCGTGCGTTCGCTCCTCGTCGTCGTCTCGTGTTGAACACAGAAGAAATGGCATCGCTCTGGCATCTACCACTCCCTACAATCGAAACACCGAATATTGTTTGGCTCGGTGCGCGCAAGGCAGCTCCTCCACAAAACATGCCGAAGGAAGGACTGATCCTCGGACGTGTGACATTCCGCGGCGAAGAATCCGAAGTTCGTATCAAGCGGTCTGACCGTCGTCGCCATCTCTACACCATTGGTAAGTCAGGATCTGGTAAATCCGTGTTCCTCGAGAACATGGCGATTCAAGATATCAACAACGGAGAAGGGGTTTGCGTAGTCGACCCACACGGTGACCTCGTGCAGCACATTCTCGCCAATATCCCTGAGCATCGCATTGATGACGTCATTTACTTCTGCCCATCAGACCTCGACCGACCGATCGGCCTCAACATGCTCGAAGCACGTTCAGAGGACCAGAAAGATTTTGTGGTGCAGGAAATGATTGCCATCTTCTACAAGCTGTTCCCACCTGAAATGATCGGCCCAATGTTTGAGCATCAAATGCGCAACGTGATGCTCACACTTATGGCAGATGTAGAGAACCCTGGCACTATTGCCGAAATTCCTCGCATGTTCTCTGACGAGGCGTACGCAAAGACTTGGATTGCGAAGCTCAAAGACCCTGTAGTTCGCTCATTTTGGGAAAAGGAAATGGCAAAGACCTCGGACTTCCACAAATCTGAAATGCTCGGATACTTGGTCTCCAAGGTTGGCCGATTCGTCGAAAACGAAATGCTGCGAAACATCATCGGTCAATCCCGCTCTGGATTTGATTTCCGCGAGGTGATGGATAACAAAAAAATCCTCCTCGTGAATCTCTCGAAAGGAACCACCGGTGAAGTGAACGCAAAACTTCTGGGTCTCATCATCGTGGCGAAGTTACAGATGGCGGCACTCACTCGCGCCGACCTTCCTGAGGACCAGCGCCATGATTTCTACTTGTACATCGATGAATTCCAAAATTTCATTACCGACTCCATCGCTACGATCCTTTCTGAAGCACGTAAGTATCGTCTCAACCTGACCATTGCGCATCAATACATGGGACAGCTGGTAGATGGCGGCAAAAATGATACATCCATTCGCGATGCGGTTCTCGGTAACGTCGGTACGATGGCAGCATTTCGCATCGGCCCAGAAGATGCCGAGTTACTGCAAAAGGAATTTGCACCGGTATTTTCTGCATACGACCTCATCAATGTGGAACAGTACACAGCCTACGTGAAATTACTCATTGACAACACCGCGGCAAAGCCATTTAATATGGCTACGACCGCACCACTTCCAGAAAACAACGAATACGCAGAAATGCTCAAGCAACTCTCGCGTCTCAAGTTCGGTCGTGATCGTGCCACGGTGGAGGAAGATATTCTCGAACGTAGCCAATTAGGCACACTCACCCTTCCTGCCCAACCACTAACTGAAGCAAAGTTGTAACGCTCATTTCGTGAGCAGCTGCGTAGTGTACCCGCTTCTTCTTTAATGCATGTCGTATGGATTCGCTTGGCAACTTGTTGCACAGCCGTTCTTCTAGCCTGTCACTTCCACAGCTTCCGGACAAACCCGTGCATACCCCTGCGCCAGATTTTTCCGCACCAACTCCAGCACCTGCACCCGAGCCGCAGCACGTCGACCGCCTTGCACAGATTCGCACACTCGTCCATGAGATCGAAGAACGACTCACCCAGGTGCGAGAAATACTTGCAAGCGACCCTCCAGTGTCACATTCCACAACAGTACTTCCACCAGTTACCACACACAGCACACCACCTACGACAACCACAACAGAGTTCACGGTTCACGAAGGTGTTTTCAACGGTGAAGGCATGATCGGCGCAGATGGCCAGACCTATCCCGTGCCCGTGAACTACGCATCCAAGTCCAAGCTTGTCGAAGGTGACCTCCTCAAGGTTACAGTCCTCCCAACGGGCGAGCTCATGTACAAGCAAATCGGCCCAGTGGAACGTGATCGCAAAATGGGCAGACTCGTAAAGCACGAAGATGGATCATTTACTGTTGCAACAGAGCAAGCAGAATACCGTGTACTTACTGCAGCTGTCACCTACCACCGCGGAGCACACGGGCATAGCGCTGTGGTGTTAGTACCACGCGATAGCTTCAGCACATGGGCAGCAATTGAGTACATTTTCCACCAACCATAAAACCACATTCCTATGGCACAGACTCTTTACCGCAAATACCGCCCCAGTCGTTGGTCTGATGTTGTAGGTCAAGATCATGTGGTTCGCACACTCACCAACGAATTACGACGCAACGCACTCGTGCACGCATATCTCTTTACCGGCCCTCGTGGCGTAGGCAAGACTACTGCCGCTCGCTTGCTTGCGAAGGCAGCGAACTGTACGGGACGCCGTGAATCAGCAGAGCCCTGCGAGACCTGCCCTCAGTGCATCGCATGCACCAATGGTCAGGCAATCGACATCATTGAAATCGACGCCGCAAGTCACACCGGCGTAGACATGGTGCGCGAACACATCATCGAGAACGCACGATTCCTCCCCACGCAATCTCGATATAAGGTCTTCATTATCGATGAAGTCCACATGCTCTCTACCAGTGCGTTCAACGCGCTCTTGAAGACACTCGAGGAGCCACCGGAGCACGCAATGTTCATTCTTGCTACTACCGAGATCGACAAACTTCTTGCGACGATTCGCTCTCGCTGCGAAGAATATGTGTTCCGTCGCGTTCCCCACGCACTCATCGTCGAAAAGCTTCGTACGATTATTACTGCTGAATCTCGTGAAGTCGCATCAGACGTGATTGCACAAATCGCCAGCAACGCTGACGGCTGTCTTCGTGACGCAGAAAGTCTCTTGGGTCAAGTGCTCTCACTCACCACCGGACCGATCACAATGGCAGAGTGTGAGCACATCTTGCCTCGCGTTGCTTATAAGGAAGCAATATCCATTCTTGAGGCTATCGCACAGCGAAATGCACAGGCTGGACTTGCTGTGCTCGATACGCTCGCGGCAAATGCCACCGAGTTTCATGGCTTTGCAACACAACTCATCGACACCACTCGTCTGGTACTTCTTGCCATGCACCGCGCAATGATGGAGGAAGAACGTGCGCGGTTTGATGAGGAATCACTCGCACGTCTGGCAACTCTCGCAAAGACGTACAACCCCACACGAATCACCACGGCACTTTCATCATTCATGGCCGCACGCATCGATATCAACACCGCGCCAATCCCCCAACTTCCACTAGAAATCGCGATTGTGGAGCTCTGTAGCGATGGAGTTACTCCGGTCACAACCACCCAGCCAATCGGATCAGCGCCAACCATGCCAGTTGTACCCCCACAACCCGCACAAGCAGATGCTGCGCCGTCTCGTGCACGTGCAGGATTGCCTCCCGCGCCACAACCACCTGCTCCACCAGAAATATCGACAACAACCACAAACAGCAGTGAATCAATTCCCTACTCCAACGGCCCCCTGACACTCACCGTGGAGAATATTACTTCACGCTGGAATAAGTTTTTGGAATTCGTAGGCGAGAAGAACCCCTCTACCATGTTATTGCTACGCATGGCGCAGCCAACAGCCATTGAAGGCAACAAACTCCGTCTCACATGCAACTTCGCACTGCATGCTGATAAGCTCCGCGAGCCTAAGATAAAAGTCATGGCCGAGAACCTCTTTGCCACGTTTTTTGCAGAACGCGCCGACCTTGACTGCTCCTCTGCTGCTGTGGTACAACAGAGTACGCCTGATGAAGTTAGCCCTGAAGCTGCAGCACTTGCTGCAGAGTTCGATGGCCAAGTCGTAGGGTAGATATTTCCGGGATCGTCTAATGGTAGGACTCATGCCTCTGGAGCATGCTATCTTGGTTCGAATCCAGGTCCCGGAGCAGATTTGTAAAAAAGAAGGTAAGACACGTTCGCGTGACAGGTACTGATCCTCTCCTGTTGCCATTGCGAAATGCCTCGCCTTCTTTTTTTACATACATTCAACGCTGCTCCGTCGGCAGGGTGTTGGTGTATCCGTGAGCGCAGAGCCATTGGTATGACTGCAGTACATCCTCAGGCAGAACTTGTTCCGTCTGAAATCCCAGCGCGGGGTACGTCTGTATTCGACAAAGCGTACCCACGAGATAGTGTACGAGTTGTTCGCGCGCTGCTTCGTCTCGAACATACTGTTCAAACGGGATCTGTGGCGAAGTGACACAACACCGAGCTTCTGGCCATACCTTACGAAAGGTTGCATACACACGACGTTCCATGTACGGTTTTTGAACAAGTACAAAGGAACGAAAGGTATAGCCATGCTCTGCAAGAAGCTTTTTTGTAAACTTTATATTCTCACCTGTATTAGTTGCTAGAGGTTCTACAATGATCCGATGCTCCGGCACACCATGTTCACGTACTATTGATGCATATCGATATCCCTCTGAAACTCCGGAGACTATTACGTGACTCCCGTACCCTTCATGCCATAACTGCGCTGCCCGGACTGCTACGCGCGTTGCATCAGATCCTAAAGCAAAAATCGCATCCATAGGAACGCATGGCTGCCCAAGACAAAGATAGCCCCAAAGAATTTTTGCATGCTGCTGTATCAGGACATCCATAGCGTATCAAGAGCTGTGATGAACTGACCCCCCCGATCAAATACATTTTGAAAGCTTCCCAACGATGAAAATGCTGGAGAAAAAAGTATCGCGTCCCCAGGTACCGCGATACGAAGCGCTTCTGCAACCGCAGCATGAACAGAATCGACGCGAACAGCCTGAGGTATTTTGTTGGCAATGACTTCTGAACCGGTTCCGGGGAGTAAGAGCACGTGCTTCGTGTAGCGCTGCATTGCCGCGATGAGTGCGTCTATTTTATTTCCTTTGTCACCCCCACCCACAATGAGAATGATCGGCGTAGACGCCAATGCTTCGAGCCCAGCACAGGTTGCTTCTGGGATAACTGCAGTGGTGTCATTGTACACACGTATACCGCGTCTTTCTCCTACGAGCTCGAGCCGTCCCGGCACTCCTGGAAATGCCTCTAGCTCCTGACGAATGATTGCATCATCTATACCATATGCTTTTGCGGCCGCACGCGCACAGGCAGCATTATATCTATTATGCATACCAGGAATTACGAAGCGCCAATCAGCAACATCTCTTGCTGATGCACACACAACTCGCTGGACCGTCTCGGGGTATTGTGTTGCGATAGCAGGTAATGCCTGCGCACCTACAATGAGCGTGTCTTGCGTAGATTGATGCAAAAATATCTGAGCCTTATCCTTCAGATACCGCTGCATGTCATTTCGATAGTAGGCCTGGTGATCCTCATAAAATGTCGTGAGCACTGCAATGTGCGGACTCAAATGCAACGCACCAAATCCTTGCAATTGCCACGAATCCAATTCTAACACTGCGACAGTTGCCGTATCTGCATCATGTAATAACGCCAGTGTCGAAACACCCAGAATATTCCCCCCAAGTAGCACCTTCACTCCAGCAGCAGCAAGTATTGCGTGTATCATGGTAGTCGTGGTGGTCTTGCCTCGCGTACCAGTCACACCGATAATTGGTAGTCCTGATAGCTCAGCAAAGAGGTCTGCGCTCATACGCACCGGGATACCTTGTGCACGCGCCTCCGCAAGATACGGCGAGGACTCAGGAACTCCCGCGGCGCGCAGAATCATATCTCGTCCACGAAAGTCTTCGGGCCGATGTTGACCTAATGTGTAGGTAATATTTTCGTATTCGGACAGCACATCCAAAGAAGGTTGGAGTTCCTGTGACAGCTTGAGATCAGTTATGATAAGATCAGCCCCACAGGAAGCCAGGAATGCGGCGTCACCAACACCGCGGCCCAGGAGGCCTAGGCCCATGATGGTAATTTTTTTGCCCTGAAAGTACTCAGAAATTTCATGCCGCATACTCAACTGTAGCGTACACGTATTCTACCAGAAACGACACACGAATCCACATGCTGATCCAACCGTACCGAGTACTTCTTATAGACTACAAAGCGACCGATGTAGCAGGAGAAATCCCATCACTATTTCACCGCGCTGGTTGTACTATTGATGTATTCTGTTCCAAGGAATCGTGGCTCTCGAAAAGCCGCTACATCTCCACATGGCACCGGGCCAGTACTTCTGATCCCGAAGCTTTTGTTGCCGAACTTGGTCGTCTAGCGCAGTCCGACGTTTATTCCTGGATTGTTCTGCTCGACGATGCATCTCTATGCATCGTTCAAGATTATGCAAGCGAAGAATTTGCTCGCAAGGTACTACCCCTTACGAACATGGCGTACCGTACCATTGTTGGCTCCAAGTCAGCACTCTCTATTCTCTGCCAACAACTCAACATTCTCACCCCACCATTTGCCGTACACAACAAACGCACAGCAATCGCTGATACAGCGCGCGACATACCCTACCCGCTCCTGCTCAAAATTGATCGCAGTGGTGGTGGCAAAGGATTATTCCTCTGTACCAACGCCGAGGAATTACAAAAAAACTACGAAAAAATCGCTCCACATCAACAACACAATCTTCTTGTTCAGCACTATATTGTAGGTGACAACATTTCAGTCGAGGCACTGTACCGCAATGGTGAGCTCATCACCTATGCACCAGCTCGCGTTACCCAAAACGTGCGGAATGAATTTGATATTTCCTGTGTACGCGAATACGGACCAATAGACGGACTGACCCAGGTGTTACAACGCATTGGCTCTCTCTTGTCGTTCAATGGATTTTGCAGCTTTACCTTCATGCGCGAACACACCAGTGGTGCGTTATACATTGTCGAAGCTGATCTACGCACCCATGCATGGTTTGCGCTGTCTCGACTAGGCGGTATTGATTTTGCTCCTGCAATCCGCCAATACCTCGAAGGGAATATCCGATTCCTCCCACCGCCAAAAACCGTTACCGAGGTGCGTCACTTCGCACGCGACATCGTGCGTGCCTTTCGCACTGGCGACAAACACACGATCTGGCACTGGGTATGGAACAAGAACGGTTGTTGGCGATCCATCCCAACGCACGACTTCCACCTCCTATTCGCCACACTGCGACAGATTGGACGGACCATGTTCTATGACCACGCACCACGTATCCCCTATGCACGCAGCGCAGCGCGCATCTTCAAACATATCTTTGGTAAGGCAGCCCACGAATCTCCAGCAGTTTCCCAAGACCGAAGTATCATTCGAACCTATCTTCGCTATTTCTCACACGAGAAAAAACTCATCATCGCCAGTGCGCTTCTCTCGGTGGTACAAATCGGTGTGCTCGTACCATTGCCCATTATTACAAAAAATGTCCTAGACACTGCACTCCCCCAAAAAGATGCTCCTGCATTGTTCTGGTCGCTTGCATTGGGTGTACTCCTTCTCGCATGCAGCACTGTCTTCATGCTCATCCATCGATATGCAACACTTGCCGCAAGCAAATCGATCATTGCTACAATACGTCGCCGCCTTATTGAACGCGCCCTTTCCTTCCACTTTTCCTTCTACGCCACGGAAGACCTTGAACAAGTACATTCGCGTATCGTAGAAGACACCGAACGTCTCGACCGCGTAACCAATGCCTTTCTTGCACAGACTCTCCCCGCACTGTTGATCGCTACGAGTATTGCTGCGGTGCTGCTCTATCTCGATACCCTACTCTTTAGTATCATCATGCTCTGCCTTCCCTTGGTGTACCTGGTTGGAAGAATGATGGGCAAACGTGTACGCAAAAATGTCCGACAATTCCATACCGACTTTACCTCGTTCAGCGCCGGTACATCATTTGTTTTAAAATTTAATGAGCTCATCACGCTTTCAGCAGCTACCACACAAGAGCAACAGCGACAAGAAGCACACATTACCGCACTCGAACATTCTGGAAAGCACATGGCATGGACTGCAGCAGTGTACAGTGCCGTACAGAATAACGTAGTAGTATTCTGTGGATCCATCGTCTTTCTTGTTGGAGGAATACAGTTACTCCAAGGCACAACAACTCTTGGTTCTGTGCTGTCGTTTTTCGCTGCGCTCAATATCATGATCACCCAAGTACGCACCGTGATCTCAAGCATACCTATGCTCATAGAAGGCGCAGAGTCATGCCGGTTGCTCCTGCCACTTTTAGAACCCGAAACACCTTCAAAACCAACACCCACGCTCCATCAACATTTTGGTTTCCCTATTATCTTCGACAGGGTTTCGTTCTCCTACGGTACATCCTTTGCATTACACGATATTTCATTCTCGATTACCGAAAGATCCGTCACGGGTATTTTCGGCGCCTCAGGCTCAGGAAAGACAACACTCATCAGACTACTCTTGGGCGTATACGCGCCCACACATGGCACCATTCTCGTGGCTGACAAACCACTCGAGACCATTGACACAACTCACTATCGTCGGATGATCGGTACACTCCCTCAAGAACCACTTCTCTTCCCAGGTACGATCCGCGAAAATCTAGTGTACGGTCTCGAAGATATCACCGAAGACGTTCTTATTGCCACCTGTAACCTCTGCCACATCCACGAAACCATCATGCAACTTCCCCATGGGTACGACACGGTCATCGGTCATCGAGGTGCCACATTGTCAGGAGGGCAAAAGCAACGTATTGCCATCGCGCGTGCGCTGTTGCGACGTCCCAAGCTCCTTATCTTTGATGAGCCCGATAACCACCTGGATGATCACCTCATCACAAAAATCATGAGCGCAACAAAACAACTGGGTTGCACTGCTATCCTCATTAGTCACAATCCGGCACTTCGCCGTTTGGCAGATACAACACTCACTGTTGCCGATGGTCACGTAACGAGCGACTGATCCTCGTTAGTCTAGGACAAGAAAAGAAGAGTATACTCTATTCAACTCTCTATCACTTACACCCTATGCGTACACCTATGGCTATTCTGTGCGGACTCACCGTACTTCTCGGATTCGGCTGTGTCCCGATGGCAGAGCCAACTTCGCTTCCCCAAGCACCCAATCCCACATACACACCGGAGAACGGCAAAAAAATTGCATGGTGCGATCAAACCCGAGAAGGTGCTCCGAGTTCCGAAAGCTTCCAAAACCGCGGGCTCTGGATTTACAAAGAAATGTTCAGTGGCATGACGCACGAACCTACGATCCATCATATCTGCTGGACAAATGTTGAGCGCTTCGCAGTACACATGGGTGACAAAAATGCCGATGGTACGCGCACCGGGTATTTCGTACTCCCAGGCGAACCGCAGGCCTTTGTTTTCGGCAATACCACATCTGGCCCTACGGTTACACTACCCAATACCGGACGCCACGAAGAAAGTGATCCCATCGACGTCATTGTTGACGGACAACAGTTCACCTACGACCCAACCACACAGCAATTTTTCAAGACAAAATAATCCTATAAAAATCATCACAGGGAAGGCATGTAAATTTCGTACACTACATACGCGAAGAGTACCGAATGCCTGAAAAAAGAAGACCTACACAGAACGCCTCGCGCATTCGGTACAGGTCTCCTTAGATGTTGATTGGCCTCCTTAGCTCACGCGAATCGATCATGCAACACAGCGAACAACCGAGTGCTGATGGTTCGCAATGCCGTGCGCATATCTTGAGTGTCGACACGGTACCGGTCAGCGATCCAGACGGCATCCTGATCGAAGTCGACCGAAACACCATCAGTTCGCGTCTCCACACCGATCTGTGAGAGACCTGTGGTGAAGAGATCGCGAACGGGGGTCTTCTCGCCGTTCACGCACACGGCAGCCCTATCGAACCATGGCTGCCGCGTAGACGGCTGCGCTTCGAAGAGCTCAGTTGCACGCTCGACCAGGCACATCCGCGACACACCGGCCTGCACAAGCTCATCCCAGCAGGATTTGCAGCCCCACCAGTGTCCGTACAGGTACACCGTGGCACCGCTGACGTCGATGTGGTTCTCGCGCGCCTTCTTCAATGCAGATTGTTCTGCATGAGAACCACTGCACAGATCACACAGATGGTAATCCACGCCACTGGGGCACCCGAGCACACGTCGAACACAGAAGAGTGGCTGTTCTGTCACCTCCTCGTTGTTCCCACCGACTGAGAGTTCTTCGTCATCTCGAACGAGTACCGCACCCACACTCCAGTTACACCCTCGACCGAGCCCACTTCGAACCTCCCGAGCTCGCTGCATCCATGGATCGTCCAGGTTGACGTACTCGTACACACCCCTTGCTGCGTCCGGTGTGAACGGAAGCGGCTTGGGCGACTGATACTCATTGTTCGTCATTCAGCGCTCCTCCTTGAAGCTGATAGAGCAACGCCATTCTGTCATGCGATGGGCAGAGAAGTCAATCAACTACTCGAGAGATGCGTATCGTGTGATTTCTTGCAAAAATGCTCAATGGCTACCGGCAAAATCCGCGTCGTATGCTCCGGAATTGTATGCTCCGGCAGCGCATCCACCGGGAACCACTTGCCTCGGTATTTCGATGTCTGTAGCGTCGTCGGATCTTCTGCAAGTTCTACTACATACACACGTGAATCAATCCACCCACGCGGTTCAGCCCAATATACATCTGCGACAAATGTCTTCGACGCAATCAACACTTGAAATTCGCGTTCTTCAAGTCTCGCAAACACATCATCCGATGTCTCACCATTACGCAAAAGACTGCCCGGAGTGTGCCACAAACCCGCATATGATTCATCAGCTGCACGCTGTGTAAGGAATATCTCCGCCTCGCCCTGCGCATTCCATCGCAACGCAACTGCCTCCACCGCGATACTTGGCACAATGCGCATCATGCGATCGAAAAAAGTCCGCTGATAGTAGCGTGTGGTATCTACACACAACAACAACCGCGCAATAACCCACTGAGAAATGTGATTCACCATAGTGTTCCTATTGTACTGGCATGCTCCAAAAAGATGAAGACCTCGAACTGCGTGATGCAATTCGAGGTCTTCGAGTTGGTTCCGGCATGCTCCCGGACGAGGATCAGGGTGTCAGCTGAGAGTAGTCACCCACACAGCCACTGCGCCAGAGTCCCTCAGCCTTGTCCACGACCCCCTGCTTCATGCCGTGATGAATGCAGAGCTTCGATCGGTCCAGATCCCGCACGCGGTGCCAGTTGGTCCGATCCACAGGGAGCACACCGACATCACCCAGGTAGATGAGCCCCAGGCACGAGCCGCGTGTATCGTGGTTCATGTGGAGATCCACGAACACCAGACGCCCCGGCAGACGGAAGCCGAGCTCCTTCTCCCGCAGTCTGCGCGCGACGTCGATGATGTCCTCATTGGGACGAAGGATCGAACCCGGCACGTGGAGCAGGCCAGCGTAGTGCGGGTCGTTGTCCGGACGGCGCGTCATGTAGACCCACGCGTCGCCGCCTTCCGGGTCACGAGCGATGAGTACCATCTCCAACGCGACCGCCACCCGCGCCTTCAGGAGCGCTTCGAACAGCTCGTGCGGGATGACAGACCAGTTGTTGACCCGAGCGAGCATCGCCGGAAGTACGGCGAACACATCCTCCTGCGACAGGTCCTCAGTGATCGCTCGAAGCAGCTTAGCTTTCCAGATCGTGGGCAGCCGCTTCAATGCAGATACCTGAAAAGTGATATACTCCTTCATCATCCCGGTGAGATCGGTCTCACTCATCACTTTCTCCAATCGCTCGTACGAGCTCCGTCAGCACTACGAATTTGTGGTGCGACAACAAAACCTACCAAAGCAGGTAGGTTTTGTCAACACTCGGATGTTATTTCTTGCGCTTTGCTTGATCCTCCTGTCCACCCGGCACTTCACCGCGCACGTGCTTGCCTTCGCAGATCTCACTACAGAATCCTCCTTTGCTTTCGAGACACGCATCACAACAGAGGAACCGGCGCTTCTCTCGACAATGGAGATACGCGCAATCAATGTACCGCTCAGTTGCGCTACCGCAACGTCCGCATATTCCAACCACAACATGCGCTGGATCCTGTACATTGAATCCCATGACCATCCGGCTGTCAAAGACATACAACTGCCCGAGGAAATCTTCGTTTGGATATTTCTCCATGTACGTCACGATGCCGTTGTGTAGTTGGTACACATCTGCAAAACCCTGCGTCACGAGGAATCCACTTGCCTTCTCACAGCGCACTCCTCCTGTACACACAGTCACAATGGTTTTGCCACGCAACGGTTCGAGATTGGGCATCAACTTCACGAGATCTCGCGATGTATTCATCGGAACCAAAAAGCTATTTCTGAAATGCCCAACGACCTGTTCGTAATCATTGCGCATGTCGACAATATAGAATTCCTTGTCTGAATGGATCCATGCGTGCAGTTCTTCTGCTGTTATATATTTGCCAGTGACTTCACGCGGATTCACATCGAGCTCACCTAGCCCCCAATGCACAATTTCATTACGGACCTTCACTGCTAATCGCGGAAATGCTGAACCTGTACCAACGCTCCGCTTGATATCCACATCCGCAAAATCTGGTTGTGCATGTAACCACGCAACGAATTCCTCGTTTGCTTCCGGAACACCTTCAAAGGTTCCATTGATCCCTTCATGTGCCACAAGCAACCGCCCTGTGAGTTGCAGGCGCTGAGCCACGTTTCGAGCCTCCGCCGCCCACGCATCCGGGTTCTCGATGGAGGTATATTTATAAAAAAGTGTAATCGTAGTTGCGCTCATAGATGGCGCCATTCTAGGTTTTTTGTCCAGATTTGGCAAGGCCAACGAGGTAGCCACTCATTACGCGATCGATCGTATCGTATACACAACATCACGATCTGCGAGCTTCACCGTCACGCTCTCACCCACACGATGTCCAATCAATGCCGAGCCGATCGGTGAAATGTGCGAGATCACGCCTGCTGATGGATCGCTCTCAGTGGAACCTAGAATATGAAAAGTCCGCTCACGACCTTGCGCTTCCACAGTCACCGCACATCCGACGGCAACCACATCGCTTTTGCCGCGTGGCGCAATAATGACCGCGTGGCGCAACTGATTCTCAATCGTAAGAATGCGATTGTTGATCCCACGCAGTCGCCCCTTTGCCGCTTGATACTCTGCGTTTTCGGAAAAGTCTCCAAGCTCTGCGTATCGCGCAACATCAGCCGCTGCCTGACGACGCGTCACATTCTTCAGTCGATCGAGCGTCCGCTCCAATTCCTGATACTTCTCACGCGTCACAAACGCATCACCTTGGTGATGCGTCCACTTTCCTGGCTTTCTGTGCGGAATTTGCATGACACCGTATTAGCGAACCACTACGTACGCAATCACCGCCACTACACCCGTGAGTAATGCACCCCACATCATATCTACAACGGTAAGTGCAAGCGGCCAGTTGCGTAGCGTTGCTTGGTTTGTCAGGTCATACGTCGCATACGCAATCAAACCAAGAAATGCACCGCGCAAAAATACTGTGCTCACTGCTGACGATGCGGCAAGTGCAGGTTGTACAACAAAATAACTTAATCCAACGACGTACAATACGTAAAAGACAGCAGCAGGTGCGAGCGAGAACTTGGCCGCCATGTGTTCGCCAAGCCATGTCGCATACCAGTTCTTGGCCAGCACACCAATCCAAAAAAGATCAATAACGAGCATTGCGACGAGTGCGACAAGACTTGAATACAACATAGAAGTGAGTATAACGCTAGTATAGAACGAATAGGACCAAAAAGCCATGGCCCGAACACGGTCCCCCATGGTACGATATAAGGAACTATGTCATACCCAAAAACATTACACATACTCCTTCTCGGTATGGCAGCACTCTTTGCGCCAACCGACACAACCCGTGCAGCAACCGAAATCACACCTTCATCCACCGTCCGACTCGCCGTACCGCATATTTGGGAGATACCTGATGGAAAATGGGTACCTCCTTGGAGCGGTGCTTGCGAGGAAGTGAGTGCTGTCATGGTTGAACGGTTTTATCTCCACGACAAGACACTCCAACTCACCCCAACACAAACCAAAAAAATTGTCGGTCCTCTGTTCCCCTGGGAGAACAAGACGTTTGGCAGCAACATTGATACAGATGCAACCCGCACAGCACGACTTATCAATGATTTTAGTTCTGCTGAAGCTACCATTGTCTGGGAACCAACGCTCGACGCGATCAAAGCTGAACTACGCGCTGGCCGACCAGTTATTTCCATGCACTATGGCTACGGAATGCAAAATCCTCGCCATAGATTCCGCCAAGGAAGCTCGTCCTATCATGTGGTAGTTCTCGCTGGATATGACGATACCAAAAAAGAATTCCTTGTTAATGACTCAGAGTTCAAAGATGGTAGGCATAATCGATACTCATACGATATCATTATGAACTCGCTTCATGATTTCGACCACAAAACAAAGAAAGCAAATGGGAAACCCGTGGCGCTCTTCACCTCACCCAAGCGTCTCATCAAGACGGCGGATGACCCAAAGGTCTACCTCGTACGCGGAAGCAAACGATATCACATTTCATCAATGGACGTGCTCAATGCACGCCGCATAGCGCTCACTAATCTCGAGATAGTCACCGCAACAGATCTCGCCACCTATACCGAAGGTGCGCCCATCAGCCAATAATTACACGCACATGTCAGCACTTGCAATCTCTCACGTACACAAGACATTCACACAGGGCGCAACCACTATTACTGCTGTTGATAACGTAAGTGTAACCATCGAACCAGGTTCGATCCACGGGTTGCTTGGTCCAAATGGTGCCGGCAAATCAACACTCATTAGTATGATCAGTGGTATGGTACTTCCTGACACCGGAAGTCTTACACTCTTTGGTGAAGACGTGGTGGCACACCCTGAACGAACCAAAGGATTTCTTGGCATTGTCCCTCAAGAAATTGTAGTGGAGATGGCCTTTACCGTGAAGGAGGTGCTCTACTACTTCAGTGGCATGTACGGTGTTCCTGTGGCACAACGCGAGGCACGTATCATTGAGGTGCTTCGAGACCTCGATCTCGAAGGTAAGATGCACGAACGGGCGCGTAATCTCTCCGGCGGCATGAAACGACGCCTTATGATCGCAAAGGCAATTCTCCATCGTCCTCGTTTTCTCATTCTTGATGAGCCAACTGCAGGGGTCGACGTAACCTTACGACAAAAAATTTGGTCATTAGTTCGTCGTCTGAACAATGAAGGTACTACCATCCTCTTCACAACACATTACCTCGAAGAGGCGGAGAACCTGTGTGAAGCAATCACACTCATCGACCACGGCCGAGTGATCAAAGATGGCAAATTAAAGGACATCCAGCAAGAGTTTTCGAAAAACGCAATTCACTTCGAGTTGTACAATACTACTGTACCCCACCTACCGGGCGTTATCCCTGTAGGAGCAGCGTTCGAATTCCCCATGAGTCACCTCGCGGCAGACACGACGCTCCTCACTTCGCACTACGGTGACAACATCAAATCATTACGATCCGAGGCGGCGTCACTCGAATCTATCTTTATTAAGCTCACGAATACCTCCGTATGATGACTGGCATGTGGGCGCTTTACGCGCGCGAAGTCAAGCGCTTCCAAAAAATTCTTCTCGACACTCTCGCAAGTCCCATCATGTCCGTAGTGCTCTACCTTGGAATCTTCGGGGTTGTTGCTGCCGGACGGTTTATTGATGGCATCCCCTACATCACGTTCGTATATACAGGACTACTTGGCATGATGATGGTCAACAGTAGTTTTTCCAATCCAGCATACGCGCTTGTCATTGCAAAAAACCTTGGAAACATCATTGACCTACAACTTGTACCTCTCAAATCCTGGCAGATCGGTCTTGCCTACACCCTTGCAGCAATGACCCGTGGAGTTTTAACCATGATCGTCGCAATTCTTGCGACCGTATGGTTCATACCTGGACTACATATCGAACACGGATGGTACCTACTCGCAGGTATTCTCATTACCGGTCTTGAATTTGGTTCACTCGGAGTTGTATTTGGTATGTGGGCAAAGAGCTTCGAATCACTCACCTTCGTTACAACGTTTGTCATGCAACCCATGATCTTTCTCGCGGGAGTATTCTACCCAATCGCCGACCTCCCTCATCCTTGGTCAGTAGTTAGCGCGTGGAACCCCATCCACCACACAATCAATGTGCTGCGCTACGCAGTGACGGGGTACGCAGACACTCCACCACATCAGTCACTACTGGTTATGATCAGTATCGCCATCGCACTCTTTATCTGGATGCACCTGAGCACACAACGCGGCCTTCGACGCGTAAAGGCACAGTAAGCATTGCACATAAAAAAACAATCGCCTCATAGGTGTTCTACCCGTGAGGCGTGTTTTTGTGCGTGCGCATCATGTCACCCTCCTGCGGGTGTGATGACATAGGCACAACCTCCGTTTAGGAGCTGCTTACCCGAGATGGCCCAAGTACCCTCGTAGAGTCGCCACTCTGCCGTACGCTTTCGTTCCGGATCTTGACGATTGAGGGTAATGGACAGCAACGCCACAATTCCAGTGGAAGTCGTAAGCGATCTTCCATCCCACCGCGTATTTCTTCCATACGAACGAATGTGAAAATCGCTCGCAAGGTCAATACGCAATGTGACAGAAGCATCTGCTGCAAGCGCGACATCCTGAGAATGAAGGAGGAGGAGCCCGTGTGCGACGTGTCTCCCAAGCCACTCCTTTTGGGGTGCAACTCCCTGGGGAATTGTTGCGCGTCCGCGATCCATCGCTAACTTAGACGGCAACCGAACGCACATGTGCACCTCACAAGCGTGAACAGCAGCCGAGTCAATCTGAAGCAGTTGAACCACCTGCGAACCAGGCATATTACATCGCCTCGGATCTACACCAACAAACTCGAGAATCATCGTTTCCTCCGTGCTTGAGCATCATCTGTGATAGTCTAGCCCGCCTGTCCAGTACCGTCAATAATAGAAAGACCAGGCTACTGAGATGCAGCCTGGTCTTTCCTTGTAAGGATCTCTTAGCGCGTACCTGGGATGATGGTGTAATCAACGAAGTAGGCGTCGGGAACATCTACGACCTTCTTTGCCCAACCAGCACCATAAAGTTCAATCGCTCGAGCTTCTGTAGACACCCACTGCAATGTTGCCTCTGCAACAATCGCATAGACCTTAGGCACGGTCGTAATCTTGATGAGATACGTGCCTGGTTTGATTGTCATATTCTTCCCGAGAGCAAATGTTGCAAGCTGAGCTGTGGTAATCGTTTTTACCTTGCTAAAGTCTTTACCGTACCAACTGCTATATACCGTCTCTGTTGGGAATGCTCGTCGTGTGCCAGTAGCATCAATGAAGTAGACAGCGCTATTGCCAGCAACCTTCACCAGATCCCCCACGCTCAAACCAAATGGAATAATCACCCCTGGATTTGGCACTGTGTTCTGTGGAGCAGAAGGCTCTGATGGTGGCGCAGCAGGAGTAGCAGATGCCACGAGAGCAATTGTCGCTACAGCAACCTTCGATACAGAACCATCGCCATACGCGAGCTTCGCGTAGACAGTCTTCGTTCCCAATTGGCTACTGAGTTGATAGGAAAGTGTTGCAGCATACGGCTGCCAAACTCCGCCAATAAACTCTGGATTTTCACTCAATGCTACTTCAACAGGCGAACCAGACGGTTGGAAGGCAACGGTGACCGTGGAGACACTGGTCATGGCTGCTCCTCCATTGAGACTCATCACGGGAGCAGAGGGTTGACTGCTCGTCTGCCCTGACCCGAATGCTGTTCCAGATGATGATGCAGCTGCAAGTGAAGCTGCGACAGTGGTTGTGGCTGCATCAGTGCTATCCTTGCTATCAATATACGCCACTTCCAATTCACCTGAGCTAGAGATTTCTAGAATCCCGTTCTCAGCAGCTACAGTGCCTGTGTTCTGAATTGTCACTGAACCCAAGAAGATACCAGTAGCTACTCCAGTTTCGGTCATGGTTATTGTCTCAGCATCTCCATCATCACTGTAGACACGTATTGTGGAAAGAGTGTTCTGCGATGTTCCACTCAAATTCGCATCCAAATCTGTAACACTCACGTAGAGAGAACCATTGCTCTGATATGCAACAGCAGTAAGTTCTGATCCAGAACTATTCGCAAAAATAAGACTTTCGTGTGGACGTTTGATAATTCCAGTTTCGGTAATTGTACCGCTATTCACGATGGTTCCAACAGATGGAACTGTCAGATACACACCACCACTAATGACCAACGTTGTGCCCGAAGTAACTGTCAATGTTCGCATAACTGTCGAACTCGACGTGAGCGTAAACGAAGATCCCGATGAATCAAGTGTCAAACTACCTGCATACACCGTACCGCTTGGAATGGTGCCACTCCCAGTAAATCGCACAGTACTTGTGCTCTGGAAACTGTACTGATTGGCAGCTGCAGCAATCATCTTTTCACTTCCTGTAGTTGTAATTGTGAGCGTTCCTCCATCCACTCGAACATACCCCAATGAGGTTGTCACCGAGGGACGCTCAACGGTCAATGAATACCCAGCCGGAATGATCATGGTGCTTGATACCGCGATCTTACCTAGACTCATAGTACCCGCGCTTGCGCCGACCAACTGTTGTGTACCTGAAACCGTAGTAAGAATTGTTGTGGTGGCAGTTCCTGGCGTCCAACTCCCAGCTGCTGTCATGAGTGCATTACCTCTGAAGGAGACACCCGTAGTCCCTGATGGGAGCAAGATACTTGTTGAAGCTCCCGAAACCAGGAAATCACCCGAAACAATCATTGGCACGTTCATTGAACTGAAGTCGAGTGTACCAGTTGCAACAGTTACATCCACCACGTTCCAGTAGAACATGACATTCGATGGGGACGAACCCACCGACGTTGTACCTGGGAAAAGCGTTCCAGATGACTTGCGAATATGGACATCATCGAACTGAGCTGTCGAAGAAACAAACTGGTCTCCAGTACCATCAAAAATTATGGTGTTTGTGCCTGCAGTTACACCCGTACCCCCAATTTTCTGTGTAAAGTTACCACCTACATTGAACTGACCAGTACCCCACTTGAGTGCGAGATAGGTGCCCGGTGCACACGTACCTGCTTGTGTATTATCGAGCAGCACTGTTCCATCCGCATCGAGCTGCGCATTCTTGGTGCGAAAATCTGCAATTCCTTTTGTAACGCGCAAGTGTGTTGTACCAAGTCCACCTGAGAAGATCACTGTGTTCGCAGCACTGCACGAGCCTTCGATCAAGAATGTACCATTGAACTTGTGATCTACTGTCGAAGTCACATAGTACGTACTCGCAGTATTGGGACCAAAAGTATACGTTGTACTCGCAGTACTCAACGACGCACTTGCACCAATCTGAATATTGTTATCAAACGTCACTGCCCCAGTACCCAGCATCAGTCCCGCATCCGCATCGTCAGCCACTACCATCGCGCTCATCATTTGGAATGGGATATTGTTGGTCTGCATATCCAGCACTCCATTGGTTATCGTAAGCGAGCAGTAGACCGCAAGTGCATCTGTATCCACCAATACAGTATCTGTAGATCCACCAGTTGTATTGTTGATTTCTACATCACAATACCCACTCGAAGCACCGGGTCTAAATGTCTGTGCACCTGATGTACCCGCAAAAGTCAACGCGTACATGTGTGCCTCATTGAGCACCAAGGTACCCCCATTAATGAGCCAATCACCCTTAACGGTTGTTTCACTCGCCGGCAAATACGTACCCGAGTTGAGCACCAAATCATCATTGAACACCTCTGTACCACTACCAAATGTAGTTGTCACTGTTCCACCTGCGACCGTCATTGCACCATTGGCTGTCAACGTATGCGTCGCGATGTTGAATGTGCCTGCGGCAATTGTGGAAGACGCAATGGTTGCACTGGCGCCCAACGTAATTGTGCCTGTGTACCCAGATTCAACACGCACAACAAGGTTGCTATAACTTGAGGCAAATGTAGAATCCCAGGTTGCGTTAGATGCTGATGTGCCATTGAAAAGAATGGTATCCCCATCTGTTGGCAGCGTATTACTGTCCCAGTTTGCAGCAGTACTCATGTTGCCGCTTCCATCCCATGTCTTAGTCGCAGCGTGGGCATTTCCTGATGTGCTTAGCAGCAACGCGCAAAAAGCAATAATAGCACCGATTGCGCGCAATCCGTGCCCAGTTTCTGTACTCAGACTCATACGTTTTTGATTGAATGCATGGTACAAGTATACCACACAATCCACTCTACTACTCATCACTCCCGGCTGTTTTCTGTGGATAGACCCGTCCCACGTGCATCGTGCAACAACTGTTGCATATCTCGTGAGATAGTATTCCAATCGAATTGTTGCACATGCGCACGCGCTGCCGTGATTATGCAAGAACGAAGCACCTCATCATCACGCAATCGACTGATCGCTGTCGCAATCGAGTCTGGACTCTTTGGAACACAGAAGAGTCCTGTCTTTTCGTGTGTCACAATATCTGGGATCCCCCCCACTGGTGTTGCAACAACCGGTAGCCCAGCTGCCTGCGCCTCCAAAAATACATTGCCAAGTCCTTCAGAAAGCGAAGGTCTACAAAATACATCACCCGCATGCAAATACTGCGGAATCTCGCGGTACCCAACAGCGCCAACAAAATGAACACGATTTGCGATTGTTCCCGCCGCACGGCGCAACGATGATTCAAGTCCGCCGCTTCCTACGATGATGAGATGCGTATCCTCTGAGAGCATCGAACAGGCTTCGATCAAATCACGAACTCCGTTCTTTTCGACCAAGCGGGATACTGTAACCACCACCCATGCATCCTCAGGAATATCCAGCTTCTTTCGCATGACGGAACGCGATGAAGATTCGGCTGCAAAGTGCGCAACATCAACGCCATTAGGAATTACCCTACAATGCGAACCGCTATACCCCATTTTTTTCGACCACACTGCCAAGGATTCACTAATAGCATGAAGAGTCGTTGCACGACGAAAGACAGCTCGAACTAACCAAAAAAACCCACGAGACGCACGACGAATATGCTCCTCACTGTCCCCTTCCTGCACTGACAATACAAACGGTGTGGCGGTGCGAAAACTCGCAACAATTCGAGCTGCAAGCCCACCGTAACTGGCCATAATCCCCCACAATATCGCTACATTTGTATGTCGCAATGAGACAAGTGGAGCCACAAGAGGCAAAAGCAATTTGTCGAGCATTGGAATACCAAATCCAATGCGATGGACTTCCACACCATCAACAAGCTCAAACGTCGGCAATCCAGGACGTATGCGTGCACAGTACAGGATCCATCGATACTCTGGGATACGCCGAGTCACTTCCTGTACCGCAATCTCCGCTCCGCCGATAAGTGGCAAATAGGCAGTGGAAAAAATCAGTACTGTTTTCTTTGCCTCCCGTGATGCGACTGACATATACGCGTTAGGAATGAGTAGAGCGACGCAATTCTTTCTTAAAATAAGCTACGGTCTGTTGCAGTCCCTCACGAAGCGGCACGGTTGGTTCCCACCCGAGCTCAGTACGTGCACGGGTAATATCAGGCTGTCGACGTTGCGGATCATCTACACGAAACTCACCTGTACACACAATCTGACTTGTGCTCTTGGTCACAGCCAAAACCTCTTCTGCTAACGCGCGTACGGTACATTCAGACGGGTTTCCCAGGTTGATTGGGCCATGCACTGCTGGGGCACTAGCCATCATACGAACCAAACCATCTACCAGATCACGCACATAACAAAAACTGCGCGTCTGGGAACCGTCACCATCCACTCGGATAGACTCCCCCCGAAGTGCTGCAACAATAAAGTTACTCACGACACGTCCATCGTCCACCGCCATGTCTGGTCCGTACGTGTTGAAGATGCGCACCACCTTCACGGGTGCCTGATACTGGCGAACGTATTCGAAGCATACGGTCTCGGCAAGACGTTTCCCTTCATCATAACAAGCACGGGGACCAATAGGGTTCACGGCACCAACATACGTCTCAGCTTGAGGATGAACTTCAGGATCTCCATAGACCTCCGACGTTGAAGTATGGAGGAACGTTGCCTGTTTTGCTTGTGCAAAGGCAAGCAACTGTCTTACACCATCAACACTCGCTGCAATAGTCTCAAATGGGCGTGCGAAGTATTGTGCTGGTGATGCTGGACACGCCAGGTTATAGATTTCGTGTACCGGCTCACTGATTTTGAGTGGTCGTACAATATCGTGCTTCTTGAATACAAATCTCCCCGAAGCACGCAGTCCACGCAGTCGCCGTGTATCACCAGTAATCAATGAATCAACACCGATAACACGATGTCCTTGTTCCAAAAGTGTCCGAACAAGATGAGTACCGATAAATCCTGCTGCACCTGCGACCACAATGGTTTTTTGCATAGACACTTGATTCTCTGTATGATGCTAACTACACCACATTTCTTGGCAAAAGTAAACAAAATATGCGCGCCACACCTGCCAACCTTCCTCGCATCACACTAGGTCTTCTCATAACGCAGGGACACTGGGGCGGAGCGCAGAGATATGTCTTTGATCTCGCCACTAGTCTTGCCCCTGAAATGCGAGTGATTGTTGGTGTTGGATCGCCCAACAGAGGTACGGAATTACAAGCGCGTCTTGCCGCATGGAATGCTACGCACCCCGCCACACCTATTGAAGTACAGCAACTCACACACCTCGTCCGAGAAATTGCTCCATGGCAAGACCTCCGCGCACTACGAGAGATTCGTCAGTTCGTCACTCGCAACCGTATCTCCATCTTGCACTGTAACAGTGCCAAGGCCTCAGTCATCGGGTCTCTAGCCCTCCTTGGAAGCAACGTTCGTCGTGTTATTACAATACATGGATTCACGCACACTGAACCACTTTCTACTCTACGAGCTCTGTTCTACCGGGAACTCGAACGCATCGCAACGAGATCTGTTGACCTTGTGATCTGTCCAGATGTAGCTTCCTACACGATTGCTCACGACCAATTTCATATCCCAGAAAAGAAACTGGCATGTATTCCACATACTATCGAAGAGCCGGCATTCCTCTCGCGCAAAGACGCACGCAGCGAACTCAGTCGCAGGTGTGGTGTGCCTATACCGCCGACCACACACGTCATCGGCTCGATCGCCAATCTGTACCACGTAAAGAATCACGCACTACTCCTCGAGAGTTTTGCAGAACTTGCACACACTGATCGAGACGCATTGTGTATCATCATCGGCGAAGGAAACGAACGCGCAGCACTTGAACGTCTGCGGGCAAGTCTAGCCTGTGCACACCGCATATTTTTTCTCGGGGCGATTGACAATGCAGCGACACTCCTGCGTGGCTTTGATGTATTTGCTCTCACCTCCCATAAGGAAGGATATCCGTATGCGCTCTTAGAGGCCCGCGCTGCGGGAATCCCCATCGTTGCACGTGCTGTCGGTGGCTGTGCTGAAATTCTCAAGGACATAGCAACTGCGACCTGCCTCACAACTGCTCACGCCCCGGCTATAGCACAAGCGCTGCAAGCAGCATTGCAAAACACCACGTCTCCTGCCGCACACTTTTCGCGTAACCGTATGCAAGATGCGACAAAAGAACGGTATCTCGCGCTAATCACGGATAAGCTTCTCGTAAAAGGTAACGAGTGATTGATCTTGCACTCGCTTGGCCATTTCAATAGCAGTCTTTCTCGCCATTTCAGTCATAGTCTCTGGTCGACGTGTTGTCGCGTCCTTGAACATCTTTACAGAGGAGGTGGCGTCATCAAAAGCAGTATACAACAATCCCGCTCTCCAATATGACTGCCCGATACTTGGATCAAGAGCAATCGCCTCAAGCATTGCCGCCTCTGCTGCGACCTTGTTCCGTAACACGAGGTGCGCCTGAGCTACTTCGTACAAGAGTTGCTGACGCTTCGGAGAAAGTAATCGTGCCTCCTCAAGCTGTTGGAGTGCTGCATACTGCTTCGCAGCATTATTAGTAATGATCGCTTCCTGCTGCAACAGTTGCGCACGCAAAATCGCTATACGTAGTTCATATGGACGTTTTTGCAGCTGCTGTTCAAGATCCGCAAGTACAATAGCGTAGGTTTCGTTATACACGGCACGCGCCAACGCTGCATTTGCGTCAGTTGATGTATTAAGGATACGAAGAAGTGCTGTTGCAAACTCACGTACAATATCATCGTCATGAGGCGAGTCATACGTCTTGGCCTGCGCATACTGACGCATAGCCTCGCGAATATATGGCACCGAACGCTGCACATTAGGATTTGCCTGTGCCACAGAGAGATATTGCAATGCAGCAAGTGTTGCGGTATTTGCACGAGATGTGCGGATATTTCCCTGATACAGCAGCACAACTGCGGCGACGACAAGCACGGCAACCGGCCACGAAGCAGCAACTCGCGTTGGCTGCATACGAGGCAACTCCACTTCACCCAACGCACTTCGTCGGTCAATATAGGCCAACAAGATGAACCAAGCGAGATACGAAGTGACGTTATCAAACACAAACAAGTTGTGTACAAAGTAGGCGATTAAAAAGAGCTGAAGCGCGAGCGATTCACCCCAGTCCTCTCGACCAATACGAACCGCACCAAGATATGCGCAGATAAATAGCGCAAAGTATGCACTAAGCCCGACAACACCCTGTGTAGTAAGTGTATTAAAAACAATATTATGCGCGTTATCAAACCAGGTTTCTGAATCACCAAACCGTAAAAACTCAGGATTGAAATGTTGATTGAACGCAAAATAAAATGTATTAAGTCCCCATCCTTGGATCGGATGATCCTTCCATGCTTGCATGGCAAGTGTCCAGGTCATAATACGCGTTCTACCAGTACCTTCTGTAAGCGACAGATGCGTCATGCGATTCAAAAACGGCTGTTGCACCACAAGCGCAGTATCGCGCGCCACCCATAGTCCACCAAGCAGCAACAAAAACAGTGTGCATCCAATACCTGTCCACGTTCGAATACGTTTAGGGGTTTCCTTACGAAGCAACACAATAAGTAGACCAACCACAACTGCAACCGCAACGCCGATCATCGTTCCACGGGTTTTCGTCGGCAAGATGGTAGCAAGAGCAAGAACGCCGCTGACCATCCACACAAGACGCAAATTCTTTCCACGTTCCTTCACCCACAATAACCCAGCGATCAGTGCCAAAAAAAGCGCATATCCACTCACATAGATCGTATTTCCAAGCGTCGAACGCACACGATCGCTCCCCTCATTAAGAAGCAAGGTTGGATTCCCTACCTGCATCCACGCGATGCACACAAAAGGAACAGACGCGACCAAAATCCAGATAAAAAGCGCTCGCCATTCTTTCCATGTCCGGAACACATGTCGCGCAACAATATATAACGCGACATAATGCAGAATAGTAAACAATCCCAACATGCGTTCGTGATTGTCCCAAAGACTACGTCGCACATCCACGCTCCACACTGTCGAAACTATACCTGCAACAACAAACCCAAGTACCGCGTACAGCATGGTAGAGCGGCGCAACTGCGAACGTTCACTCACATACACAGCAAGATACCATCCATAAACGAGTGTCAGGAGTGTAATAAGAATCCGCAAGTACAACACCTTCGGAACTACAAACGGGAATACATACGAAGTCGGTGTAACAATAAGTGGTGTGATAAACGCAAGGGCGACTCCCACCTGCAACACGCGCGTCATGAATCGATGAGACATACCAATATTTTATTTGTCTAATTCCCTAAGAAACTCCTCTGCACCTTGTCGATAGGACGAATCTATCTCAACAGCACGCAACGCAGCACTTCGTGCTTCAGCTACTCGCCCCACCTTGCCATATGCCAATGCCAAGCGCGACCACCAGAGAGGATCACCGGGCAATTGCTGCACTACAATTTCATAGAGCTGCACCAATCGTTCATATCGCTGCTTCTCAACGAGAATAGTCGTCACCGCCTCTACCTGTGTCGCTGATTCGAACACAAATCGTTTGTCTATAGCTCGTTCAATATACCGCAGTCCTTCATCCACCGTTACAGGATCCTTGAGCAATACAAACCCGTAATACCAATCAACCAGCGCTGTATTCCCCACGTGCTGCATTGCCCCTTCCATCACTCCTTTTGCTTCAGCATATCGTGTAAGACCTAGGAGCGCCTGCGTTTGTAACAAATACCCTTCTTCACGAGTAGGGCTCAACATTGTAGCCTCATTGAAGTATGAACGGGCGCGTTCAAGCGCAACAGAGTCTCCGTAGAGTGCCCCTATTTGGTATTCCATCTTCCCCACCATGCTCAGCAACAAAAAGGTGCGTGGTGATGCAACAAGCAGTGCGTCAATCTCACTGCGCAACCATTGTACATCACGATCTAGCCATCCACGGACCTCTGGCGAGAGAGATGCGAGTTGTTGGTCAGCAGCGAATGCTGGAACCATATCAAGTACCGCACTCGCACTCCAGCGCAGTCGCTCGAACTGATACGGTGTATACCAATCAAAGGCGTAACGCAAATATACTCGTGCCGCCTTCCAATCACCGACGTACGACTTCTGCAGTGCATAGTTTGTGAGCGAGGAAGAAATCAGTGGCACTATACTCAACATAAGCATAGCAACACCAACAGCAATGCTTACCGCCCATACTGCAGGACGTGTCACTCTCCACGCAGTTCGTTGCTCAGTTGCAATCGCCGCTTGCTCCTGTGCAAGCACCCATCCTACCAATAACGCAATAGAAAGGTATGTCCCCCCGTTTTCAAAAAGAAACAGCATCTGTACCACATGACCCGCACCAATCCCCACAAGCACTGCAATCATGCGTGCACCCCATACACCTTCACGATACCGTCGCACACCCGCACGAACGAGCATTGCCACCACAAGAAGAAAAAGCACTCCACCCACTACACCACTTGTAGCCAACAATTCCAGCCATTGATTATGCGGTTTGTCGACATAGGACTCCACAAACGCGATTTCAGAGAGTGCTGGGTTATAGAACGCATCGCTTACTCGTCGATAGTTTTCAGGCCCCCAACCGGTCAGCGGTCTTGCCACAAATCCGTCCCAAGCAACCCCCCAATTTATGAGACGTGTAGTAAGCGTTGTAGTTCCCAAAAGACCACGTGCCCACTGCTGCACAGCAATCGATTGTGTTCCAACTACAGCAATTACTCCCAGTACAGCAACCAGTACACCAGCAGCCCAGGCAATGCGCTGCTTCGTAATGAGCTGTCTACGCAGCAAAACCCAAACCAACGTGGCCACCACTACACCAGTGGTAAGTCCCAAATAGGTGCCACGCGCTTGAGTGAACACAAGTGCACCAATCGAGAGTACACCGAACACAACCACAACGCCTCGCATCGTTCGACGATCCAAGAGCGCGACAACTGCTGCGATGCCTAATTGAAGAAACAAATACGACGCGAGCAACACCGGGTTACCCAAGGTACTCCCCACACGATGCTGTGAGACATTTGGCAACAGATCAGGATTCGACGACTGCACAAGCGCAAGTGCTGCAACAATGCATGCTGCGTACAAACTTGATTTCAAAACCTGCAACCGTGCTGCTGGTGTGAAAAGTGGTGAGGCAAAAATAAGTGCAGCCACTACCATATGGGTCTGATACCACAATCCAGTAGCTCGTGCCATGTCGCCCCATACACTCTGCCACCAATCAACACCCGCAAAGGCACACACCCACTGTCCAACAAGAAACAATACCACCGCAATACTCAACGGACTCCATCGCAATCGCAATGAAGGTTCACGATACCACACCCATCCTGCTGCAATTGCCAGTACCGAAACAATCACCTGCACGACCACTGCCTGTACGTACGACAGAGGGAACAATGAAATCGGAAGGTATGCTAGTGGCGCCCATACAAGCACGAGACCGCACCATCGAACAATGCGACGCAACAGGTTTGTACTCATAGTGCTGGGAATACTACACCGCGTTTCAATCCTTCTTGCTTTATTTCCTCCGCATGCTCAGTATCAGCGGCCATTCGATACGCTAAATAAAGATACACATATGTTTCGCGTACATCAGGTTCGGCTGCACGCACCTGTTCAAGCCGAACAATTGCATCTGGTACACGATTAATTTCAATCAAAAATTGCCCTTCTGCATAGCCTGGATACGGGTGCCGAGGTGCTAACGATTGTGCCCGCGCAAACATATCTTGTGCGCGGACAATCCACTCATTTCCATTGCGCACGGCTTGCTGACCATAATACTGAGCCAACAAATATGTGCGATAGAATCTCTGCTGATTCTCTGTACATGCATCAGCGCGCTTTTCTAGGTGCTGCGCAGTGCGTACTCGGATATCTTCTGGCATTTGTGCATTCCCTGCAACAGCAATCCAGGTTTGCATCGCTTTCTCCCAAAGTTGGCATGACGCAGGAACCTCGTCATTTCCAATCTTTGTCACTATGTCCATCCACGGGAACCAACGCCCCGACGCGCGGGCCTGCTCCGCAGCACCATAGGAGGCAAATGCCGATGCATGCGTAGTCCAAACCACCCCACCAACCACAGCAATAATGCCTGTTACTACTACAACGAGCCGATGGGAACCACGCAATTGTTTTGGTGTTACAGGCATGGCAATCGTTCTTGGTACCGCAACAATACTTGCAAAACTAATCCAGAAAATTGACGCTACCACTGGCTGTTCAGGGGTAAAGAAAAGATATACACAGTAGGCACCAACCATGGCTGCTGCCCAAGGTGACACACGCCATGCGAGCACTGCAGCTGCAAGATATAACATGCCCCAGATGATCATGCCCGCGATACCTGTCTCCACACCCACCATAAGGAGCGTATTATGTGCATCGTCATTGAATGCCTCACTCCCCACATGCACAAGACTTGCGGGGTCAAACTGCGACGCAAACACCTCTGGATACGCCCCACGACCCCAGCCCATTGGTTCTTCTCTCATGGCATTCCAGGCAATGCTCCATTGAAGTAACCGAGTCTGTGATGTCACTGCTGATGGAGCAATTTGCACAGCGCGGGGAAGGTTCCACGATGCTGGTGCAAACTGTACAGCAACAAACACTGTCAGGAAGAGAGCAAGAATTCCTCCCACTATACGACCACGCGGCTTGGGCATATGGAGCACCATCCACACTCCTGCAATCATCAATCCACATACCAAACCCAACAATCCTGCACGACTATCAGTTGCGATTATCGCGCTCATCTGCACAATCGCACCAACAATCCACCACCCTCGCACTTCAGCTCGTGTACGTGTGTACATCACTCCTGTTACTCCAAGAGTTACGAGCAAATACCCTGCAAGAAATGACGCATTTCCCATTGTCGAAACCATGCTCCCTGTCACACCAATCCAGGGCAACCCAGGTGCCACCTTCCCAATCCATCCCAGTATTGCAACCACTACTCCCATACTAGCTATAACGCGCAACAATCTTGTTCGCCAAACATCTGTGAGGAGAAGGACTGCATCTGTTCCAACGACTAAGACGTGGAGCCAAATCCACCACCCATTAGCACGCAACAACGATCCCCAGCCCAGATACTCACCCCGTACTGAAAGCGCACCCAAAAGCACGAGCCATACAACCAACAACGCTCTGACCATGAGCCCAAAAACACCGGAACCCAACTGTGCATCTTGTAATGACTTTTGACGCAACCGGACTACTATTGCTCCGAGATACCCAATATCAAGAAGCGCGATCAATACCAATACTTTTGCAGTTATATACGGCTCAGGTAAGCCCGGTATAATCAACAACGGCACCAACACTGCGATCAGAGTAAGAAAAATTCCCATAGAAAATACTACACGGTATCATACCCTTCATTGCTCTGCTTGTTAAGCGTTTCGTTGTGCGTCAATAGCAAAACTCCCCGGTTACCCGGGGAGTTTGTGCTTTTTCGCTGTGTCATCCTCTTGCGAGGACTCCACGACTACTCCCTAGATTAGTAGGTAAGAGTCTTACCAGCGAATGGCAAGCCGCCGAGACCAGAAGCTGTTGGCTTGAGGTCGAAAATCTGAGCGGTGTAACCATCAGTCCAGCCAATACCCTTAACTGCGGTGCCGCCAGCGGTGCCGCCGACAGAGAGACCTACAGTAAGTGTGTTGTTGGAAGCTGCGTCATCCGTGTCCATTGTGACGATAACCGTCTTGCTGGAACCAGATGGGATTTCAAGTGGGGTCGACATGATGTCGAAGTTGGTGTCATCCGACGAGCTACCGAGGTCACCAGCTGTGTACGTGCTTACGTACGAAGTGGAAGCCAAGAGGTTACCCGAGGAAACACTGTCCTTGTAGATCTTCACCTCACGAGCAGCGTGAGCTGCAGCTGCAGAGATCGACGTATCAATCTTGAGGTTGAGACGCCAGATTGTAGCAGACTGGTTGTTCACGTTAGCTGGGTTGGTGAATACCCACTTAGCAACGACCTTGTCGTCACCCTTCGAAGTTGCTCCAGATGGAGCGTCCGAAGCGTGAGCAACGCTCAAGTTAGCCTTGAGAGGGTGCTTCTTTGTAGCTGGGAGGTACATCGTAGCGGACGTCAAGCCCGAGAAGGACGTGATCGAAGCGCCAGATTCTGCACCACGAGCAACGATAGAAGCGGTGTTGCTGCTGTCATAGCCGTACAACATACCCATGAAGAACGTGGAGCTCGAGAATGTATCAGGAGCGCCAGTGATGTCTGCAACGACGCGCAAGGTCTTGCTCGAGTTCTTTGGAACTACGAAGTTAAGACCAGTGAACGTAGCGTAAGCAGTCGCGGTGTATGAAGCGGTAGACGTAGCACTTGCGGTAGCAAGGGACGATACTGCGGAACCAACCATCGTGTCACCGTCCATGAGGCGGATGTTTCCAATAACACCAGTGGTGCTTGTGGAAATCAACGACAACATGGAAGGAGTGAGCTCGCTGATCGTTACGCCTTCTTCCTTACCAGCGGTGAACTTGAAACGAGCAAGTTCAACGTCAGTGGATCCCATCGTTACGTAGTGCTCAGCTGTAGAGTCTGAAGCAACTGCAACGGTGAGAGAACCAGAGGAAGCAACGTATACGTTCTGGAGACCTGCAGACATCGTAGCGGTACCACTCTGAGACGTCTCAAGTGTCTGGTAGGACACTGAAGATGGGTAGAGAATACCGTTCGTGTCAGCATTGATGTTTGCGCTCGAACCGCCGGTTACGTCTGCAAGTACATCAACAACGTAGGTCTCACCCTTTGCGAGCACAACTGGAGTTGTGAGGGTGTAGTCATACGTGTCGGATGCGCCTGTGGTCAACGTACCCTTAACGCCCGCGATGTCAGCACCATTGTGCTGGAGGCGGAGGTTGGAGAAGACTGCAGAGAGACCACCAGTTACATCAGCCTTAACGGTGATGTTGGTAATCTTTGCACCTTCGCCAGAACCAGCCTTGACCACGAACGAGCTGATGCGTGCACTCTTGGTGCTCGAAACAGCGGTTGGGTTCACCGAGCTACCATCAGCAACCGTCAAGTTCTCAGACAAAGTTGGAACCGAGGAAGCGAAGGTAAGGCTGTATGCTGTTGCAGAAGCCGTGCTGATCGACGTAAGAGAGGTCTTAGCCTGAGCGTTAGCAGAGCCAGCGCGGAGGACAACCTGTACTGTGTCGCCAGCAACAACCGACGTATCGGTCGTGTCAGCAGTTACAACGAGCTTGCCGATCGTACCAGGTGTTACAACAAAGTTGTTGGAGAAGGTGTAGTCAGCGTCCAAGCTGGTGTTGTCACCAGAGGTCGAAGAAGCTACAGCTGTACCAACCTGTACACCGTTAAGGAAAAGCTTAACGTTCTTGTACGCGTTGTTGGACGAACCTGCGAGGTAAAGAGACATGCTGTCTACCTTCACTGCTTCACCAGCAGCAACGAGGTCAAACGTTGCGAGGTTGACGCCAGTAGCGCCAGTCGCAATGTTGTTCTTCGTTGACTCAGTAGCTGGAGTGATCGTGAGGGTACCCGTGTTGATCGTCGTCTGTGCGGTGGTCTGGATGGAGAACGCCGTCGTATTGAGGGTTACCACCGGAGCGTATACACCGTACTGAAGATCCCAAGCGGTTACATCAGTTTCTTCCTGAACCGAGAACTGGAAGTTGCGGTTGGTACCACCAACTACTGTTCCGTAGAGGTCCAAGAACTTGGACTGACCAGCAGTGATCTTGAGACCACCATCTGCAGAGCTGGAGAAGTCGAACGTGAGCTTGTTGTTACCAAGATCAGCGTACGTTGCACCATACTGCGTGCCAGCAACAGTCAACTTGATGTTCTTGATGTCAGCAGCGCTTACCGAACCGATCTGGGTGAAGGTAATACGCTTCACGAGAAGGTTCTGATCTGTAGCGAGGAGCTTGAACTTAGCAAGTTCCTTGTCTGCAGATGCGTTTGCATCCATCGTGGTAGCAGATACTGGGGACGAAGTTGCAACCTGGAGATAGCCGAGGTCAGTGACCGTAGCAATCGTCATGTTGTTTCCAACAGCGGAACCAGATGCTGCACCAGACTTCACTTCAGCACCATTGACGGTGAAACCGACAGTGGTACCAGTGCTTGCCGACTTGTTGATGTTTGCCTTCACCCAAACAGTCTTGGTCTGGCCAGCTGGAACTGTGAAAATACCGTTCGAGTTGGTCCAGGTTACCTTACCGCTCGAGATGGAAGAAGACTCTGCGAGAATGGTCTCGCCGTCCATGAGCAATACATCGTCAACATCGCTGTCCTTCGAAATACCTGTGCGAGTTGCAGTAACAGTTGTTACTACAGCCTCAGCACCAACTGCGGAGAAGCGAACAGCCGTCATTGGGGCCATGCGCTGTCCGAGCGTAGCGCCGGAAGTTGTGTCAACCACAACGGATCCAGCAGCTGGGGTAGCGGAGTCGAGCGAGATGGTCAACGTCGTTGGAGCTGTTGGCGAAACTGGCTTACCGCCGGTCTGTGCCGTGTCTGCAACGTCGCTGTCGCCAAGAGCTGCACCAGCGGTCAAACCAGCGAGAGATCCGCTTACAACGAACTTCGAGTTGAAGTGGTTGCCAGCAAATGCTGCGTCACTGATCATGCGCTTTGTGTTGCCCTCAACATAGTACTTAGAAGCACCGTCCATCACTACTGCACCCGTTGGGTATACGCCTGCGGTAGCAAGCTCAGCACCAGTGGTGTAGTTCGTGAAGAATGCATCTGGTACGTCGATTACCATCTTCGACCAGTTAGCACCCCAGAGGGACTTAGCAACTGCTTCGGTCTTTACCCAGCGCAATACGCCCTTAGGCTCTACTGCGTATACCTTTGGATCCGTCGTGATCTTCACGAGGAAGGTACCAGGGCGAACCGTAATGTTTCCTGCGAGTGGAACTGCTGCCAATTCGTCAGCTGATACCACTGTAACGCCGTTGAAGTTTGGATACCAAGCTTCAAAGGTCTTTTGTGTTGGGAAGGTGTAGCGGCCGTTGTTCATGAAGTAGTACACCGTCGAGAGGTCAGCACGCTTGATAAGCATGCCGTTCGTCATGGTTGCTGCGGAAGCGGTCAATGGGGCTACCATTGCTGCAAATCCAACAGCCCAGAGAATCGTCGCGGTTGTTACTACGTATGTAACGGACTGCTTCACCATTCTCACTGCATCTGTCATAAGAATGATTACTTTCTATTAATTGCACTTACCTGTGACCACCGCACGTGCGCGGTGTCGACCCTTGTGAGTCACAGTCCTCGGTATCTCTTTATCGTTAGACAAAGGGATACACACGAACCTGTCGCATCTGGCATCTCTACCAGATCGGCAGGCAGCGCGTATATCTCTTACTCTCGAACCTCAATAGTGGTTGTTGGAATCTTCACGCTACTACTTACGGTAGTAGACGCAGCAGACGGGATTTCGATACGCGGCGTATCAGCACTCTCGACCGGCGCAGCTAATTTTGCAGCAATGTCTACTTCCTGAGCAGCCTTCTGTACAATACGTGCCTGCGCAGTTACTTCCATGGTTGCTGGAACCAAGGTCTTGATCTGTAATGCAGCAGCTGTCACATTGTCAGCCTCCAACAGTACTTTGGTCTTTGCGAGCGCTTCACGAACTTCCTCAGTCTTGCGTTGTACCTGCATAGCAGGTGCAATCACCTTGGACTTCTCTGCAACCATGCTTGGCTGCAACGGTACAGTCTGTACAGACTTCACAGCTCCATTGAGATCCTCGGTTACATTTGCAACACGAGTTTCAATCTGTGACAGTTTCTTGTCTACAATCTCCTTGATCTCAGCCTTGGTAATTGCAGCACTCCCCTGCGCTAGTGACTCGACATATACTTCTACTGTCTTGTCACCAGTTGCAACGACTGCGAATTCCGCTGCCTTCATGGCGTCGTTCACGCTTGCGTCCCCTGCTGCTTCAGCCAACACCTTCACCTGATCGATCTGCTGCAAGTACCGTGTCGCATGTACATCCATACTCTTCGCAATCTCGACAGCGACTGCCGCATCGGTGCTCTTAAGCGCCTCAAGGGTTGCATTTACTTCTGTCATGCTCTCTTGAAATCGCTGTACCGCTTCCTTCGCCTTCTCTGGCTCAGCAATCACCTTCTGCGCTTCATCGAGACGTCGTGTTGCGTACTCTGCTTGCAACTTGGTCTTTGCTGAAGTTCCTTGTGTAGCTCCAACCACAGCAACGGTGGTGTTCTCAATACCAATTTTCACTGGATACCACACGTCACCTGGTACACTATTCAACGAAGCAAATGCGCCGGTTGCCCAAGAGCCTGTAGCAATACCGAACGCAAGACCCATGAGCACAATTGGTCGCACCACCGCATACACCGTGCGTGGTGGAATAAAGATAGAAAGTAACAACCACATGTTCGCAAATGAGAACATGCGTACGCGTGGCGCTGTGCCGGAATTCGTAACTGTAGAAAGAAGATGCGCACGAGTTGCATGCACAAACGCCGCACGTGGATTGATATTTCCACGAACGTCATTGAGCTGATGTAAATTGTGGCGCAACTGTCGGCGGGTCATAGGATTGATTACTCAACCTTCAAAACTTTGCGAAGTGCTTTCATGGCACGGTGCGTGGTAACACGCACATCGACACTGGACTTGCCCAGGATCTCTGCTACTTCACTTGCAGAGAGCCCATCAACATATCGGAACAGCACGACTTCTCGATACTCTTCCTTCAGCTGTGCAATGGCATCGAGCACCTGTTGGTGATCATGCTCGGTCTCGATTTTTCTCACACCAGATCCCTTATCAGAGAGGTGTGCCATGCGATCATCAGGGTGGTCTTCTTCTTCGTCTGGGAACCCTGTCACTTCATTGCGCGTCGCTCTGCGTCGATAGAGATCGATCACGAGGTTGCGTGCAATGCGGTAGATAACCGCGCGGAATGAACGAACGTCCGTGTGCTCCGTGATGTAGTTCCATGCCTTGAGGAATACATCTGCGGTGAGATCCTCAGCATCTTCATGGTTATTTACCTTGAAGTACACGAACCGATAAATGGACGTCACATACGTGTCATACAGCTGCGCATAGGCCTGTGGGTCTTTGCGTGTCTGCGCACGATAGAGCCAATATTTCTCTTTAATGGCGTCCTTCATCTTAAGATGACGTTAGAAGTCGAGAAGTGTTACACCTGTGTACATCCGGTCCAACCAGGGCGTATGGTGCCATAGTATAGCAAAATCAGTGGATTTAGCCACTGATTTCGCTTGTTTTCGCTGAAATTGAAGCTTTTTTGGTGTTCTGAAGAACGATTCCTGCGAGTGCTACGTACCGTTTGTTCAGTGTCTGCGCGAGTGTATCCCAGTCATAACGCAGTGCAATACGCTGGCGGGCATATGCTGCACCCAGTGCCACCCATGCCGGCTCAGTCACTGCACGAATAATCCGATCAGCCAGGACGCCCTTTGCGCCAACTGGGTACTGCCACGCAAGATCACCCATGGCTTCACGATGCGGAATAATGTCACTCACAATAACCGGCACACCATATGCCATGAGCTCCAATACACTCATCGGCAATCCTTCAGAGTGTGAGGCGTGCACACCCACATATGCGTTGCGCAATAATGCAGCAAGCGTGAGACCGCTCTGATACCCTGTAAAGACGATATCCTCGTGACCACGCGCTCGTTCACGTAACGATGCAACGTATTCTTCTGTATAACTCCCATCACCAACAATCACGAGTCGCATATCTGCCATACGTGGGTCCAGACTGAGACTCTTCGCAATAATGAATCCATCGATCACATCATGCACTGCTTTGTGCGCGATGAGGCGTGTTACCACTGCGATATACTTCTTCGGTTCAAGGTTCCACGGTGCAATCAATGCACGCTCCACTGCAGGTACAGAAGGCCATGGCTGCGACGCACCATTGGGAAGATAGGTTGCAGTCTCGTTGTACGAACGCTTGATATACGTTCGGATCATGTGTGAGCTCGCAAGCACTTCGTGCGCTGCCTTCACAGATACCCACTCACCCAAATGCAACATCGTTCGTGCGAACCATCCCCACTTCGTGTGTTCACGATCAATGGACTGGAAGCTCACCATGACCACAGCACTTGGACGGAAAATGCGCGGCAAGAACGACAAGAGTGACGGACCAACACCATGGAAATGGTATACATCAAATCCCTGCCACAGCGCATGCACGGTCGAGAAGAACGTGTGGGTGATCGCATCCAAATGCTTGGTGCGAATTGTCGGCGTGATCTGGATGCGCATCCCCTTGTAGGTACGCTTACGCATGCGGGTATACCATGCACGGCTATACACCGTTACCTGGTGTCCCATTTCTGCAAGGCGAGAACCCAACTCATCTACCGAACGTTCGATACCGCCAAAAATCGCAGGCACGCCCTTGGCCCCGATCATCGCAATCTTCAGTTGATTAGCGGTATTTTTCATACGAAATTAACCGCGATTTATACCATATTTACATCGCTTTGTCAAGCGACAACCCTGTGGAAAAACGCTAAATTAAAAGAAAAACGCCGCATAAACGGCTAAAATAAGCACAGGAAACAGATTGTGGATAAGTCCGTATTTTAGCGATTTTTCATCGCTTGATGATACGCATGAAGAAGCCGCTCATAATGAACCGCTGGCTCGTGGTAGAGAGCCACCCAGCTGCGAGCCTCCTCTCCAAGTGCCTGCACCTGTCGAGGATGCAACTCTTGTACGTGGCGTAGCGCCGCTGCCCAGGCTTCTGGCGTCTGCTCTTTTACGAGAAACCCAGTAATACCATGCCGAATTTGTTCTGGAATACCGCCCAGACGCGACGCGACAACTACCTTCCCCATTGCCTGTGCCTCGAGCACTGCAAACGGGTAATTCTCTGGCCACTGTGAAGGCACTACAACACTACTGCACCGCCGCATCTCTTCACGAAGTGCTGTCTTGCTCAAATGACCTGTGAAAATAACTCGATCTTCCAGTTCGTGTTCGCGAACATAGGAACGCAGCGAACCTTCCAACGGCCCAGTGCCAGCGATATACAATTGTTGCCCAGGAATCTGCGCCACGGCGTGCACCACCATTGCCACCCCCTTCTCATGCGAGAGCCTACCCGCATACAACACCGAGCCGTCACCTCCAGGAGCAAATGGAATAGCAGCCACATCAACAACATACGGAAACAATTCAAACCGATCACGCGGCCACCCTGCTGCCACACAGTACTCACGCATGAACTTGCTTGGTGTATGAAAGAGCGCGACACCACGTGCATACGATCGTGCGATCTGATGCACTACACGCTCTACAGCCCCGCCAACTTTTTCTGTGAACGTCCGCGGAATCACAAGTGCATAGTTGGCATCTACCAACTTGTAGTCATGAAGCGTCATGAGTACAGGGATCTTGTGGCGACGCAACACGTGCAAAATCGCTGGCGTAAGATGGTGATAGATATTATGGACATGTGCGATATCAAATGGTCCTTCCTGAACCAGGAGCGCTTCGAGTCTGCGCGCTGCATCTCGATCCCAAATCACACGTGCTGCATCTCGAACATTCCGCATGAAGGTCCTCCCGGTACGCAAATCAAGCTCAGGCACAAAAAAATCTGCATACGGGGACGGCAAATTCTGCGCATGATGCATGGAAAAAGGAACGACGGTGTGCCCGTACGATTCCATGAGTGCGATCGCATCAAGAAAATACGTGCTCGCACCATCTCGGTAATAAAATGTTTTGTGAATCGCAAGAATTTTCATACGCGTTCGCGCGCGAGCAGACGCAGATAGAGCGTCTCGTATTCTCGCACCATATCCTGAATGCGGAAGTGAAGCAACGCATATGTACGTGCCGCAGCTGCATGATGACGAAGAAGCACATGATCCTCACACGCAAGATCGATCGCTGCCGCAAACGCTTGGGTGTTCGTGCTATCCACGAGCATTCCTGTCTCACCATCAATGATCAATTCTGCAATACCCCCTGCCCTACTCGCAATCACCGGCCTTCCTGCTGTCATGGCTTCCATAACAACTAACCCCAATCCTTCCCACCGAGATGCCAGTACAAAGACGTCATGAGCCTCAAGCACTTCAGGAACCGCGTCTGTTGTACCATAGTACTGCACTCGATCAGCGATACCCAGTTCTCCAGCCAGTGATTCAAGTGCAGACAACTCCGATCCCGCACCTACGATTGTAAGTGTCCAAGGATTTCGCACTCGCGCACACGCACGTAACAACAAATCAAATCCTTTCTGATGTTCTAACCTGCCAATACTAAGCAACCGCAGTGGCGAACGTAATAACGGAGCTGGCAACCGCGAGAATCGATCCACATCAATACGATTGAGTATTACGGAAAGCTTGGACGAAGCCACGCCCTCCACCCGCGTCGCGTACTCCGCAACTGATGCAGAGACCGCAATAATACGATCAGAGATACGTGACAACAATCGCTTCACCCAATGCTTCCACTGCGGCTCGTCATACCACTGATTGTGTTCAGTAGAAATAATGAGCGGCACGCCGGCCAGCCATGCTGCAACCTTGCCATACACATCAGCGCCAAAGAGATGCGTATGCACAATCGCCGGCTTCTCTCGACGCAACCACTGCATGAGACGCCACACATACGCCGGACTCCATCGTCCATGCGCCGTCATCGGCACCACACGCACGCCGTGCGATTGAATCACGTCCACGAGTGGTCCAAGTGCTACGGTTGCAACGACGGTCATATCGAACTTCTCCCGGTCGTGATACCGAGCGATCTCTGCAAGCAGTCGTTCCGCGCCGCCGTACTGCAGCGTCGGGATTAGATGAATGACTTTGATTCTCGGTACTTCCATACCACAATATTCGTGCCAATGAGCAAAAGCCCAATTGGCAACCACATCTTGCCAGAGTAATACGACGTGTTGAACACCTGATACACCACGGCACCAAATGCTGCAACGAAGAGCGCTACGACGAGCGGGTACTCCGCAAGTCCACGCGCACGTCGTACACCATGCCAACCGTAGAGCAACAACGTCGTCAGCAATACCACCCACGTCACAAGCCCTATAAGCCCACCTTCTGCAAGAATTTTTTGGAACATTCCATGCGCGTCAAGCGGGTCACCATACTCAATCACATACACTCGTGTATCTGCCACAATGGACAAGAACGTCCCTGGACCCTGGCCCAACCACGGACTACTCCGGAAGTACTCCCACGAAATGCGCGCAAGATCAATACGAGTGTCATTGCTTCCTGCAACCAATGAACTGGTACTAATCGCCGTCATGTAGACAAGTACCGGCAGTAACAATGACAATCCCAGTTTCAAAATATGCGAGCGGAATCGCGCGATCGGCAATCGTCGAATCGAATCGCGCATGAGCCACAATGTCAGTGCACATTGCACGAACAACACGATCCACGCACTGCGTGCAAAGGTCAACACGGTTGCCACAAGTACCAGTACATTCCCTACAAATAACCAACGACGTACCGCTGGACGAACCTCCTCATGCAACAAATACGCACCAATGGGCAAGATCACCACAAGCACTTCGGCCAACAAATTATGGTTATACCCAAACGGTGCCCAACCCGCGATAGCAAATGGTGTTACACGAGACCAACCACCCTGTGCTGCACCCAAAAGAAGTGACACAAGTCCCATCACAGCACCGCCAACACCCACGGCATACATCCACCGCAACACCCGATCCAGTGCCTCGCGTGTACGTACAATTGTGAATGGCAGCCACACCCACACGAGATACATGAAGAGCAGTGGTCGTGCTACATACTTGAGCCCAATCCCCAACGCACCTTCACGCGTTGCAAATGCAACGGACAATACTTGCACGAACAAAAACAACCAGAACACTACGCTATGTGGCGCCAACCGCGGTCGCTCTTCACGTCCAGGGATTCCCCACAATGCGAAGAGACGTACCCCATACGCCACCAGCAGCACCAAAGCAAAAAAATCCGCCGCGGGTGCGTCAATCGTATTCAACACCGGAATATGTCGAGACCAGTCATATGCACCGAAGTTAATCACCCATCCACTCATCGGCATCACCGCTGCCAACACACACATTCCTGCCACCGGATAGAATGCAAGACCAGTAATCACTGCCGCTGCAACCAGCACCACCAGCGGCAACCATCCTGGTGTAATCGTTGCAAGCACTGCCACACCCACAAGTGCAACAAAAAAAACGAACATAGTTCGTCGCTCTACGAATGCTTCGGTGACAGAACGAGTAATGCGCAGCGCGTGCATATGTCGTAAGTATACCACACACTATCACCGCTGAATGAGCACCATATAAAAATCGAAAAGCCGGCGAGCGAACCACAGAGTATCTGTAGTCACACTCACCGGCCTGTCGGTCGGTCGCCTCACACCGGAGGCGGGTTGTGCGCGCTATCGGTTGCGCGCGTGATTATTGATCCGACTTCCGAACTTCCGATCAGTTCGGGATCCAGACACGACCGTTGCAGCCCGTCGCCTTGTTGGAGACGAGCGTCACTGGGAGCTTCGCCCCATCCACCCAGACCTCCCATGAAACACCCGTGGAGAAGCCGGTGGGGCTGTCACACCAATCCGAGTTCGCCCCCTCGAACGTGAGGTTGAACAACGGGTTGAAGAACAGCCAGGAGCCCTTGGGGATGAAGAACGTCTCCGTGAGCTGGCTCGGGTTGGGATTCCCGTTCCACTTGGCGAACTCCTTCCACTCGGAGTAGTTGGAGCACCCCGTGGCAGACGTGCCATCCGAGGTCAGCGTCCCTCCCTTGCAGAACCACCCCATGAACGAGGCGTGGTACGTGTTGAAGGTCGGATACCACTTCACCATGACCTCCTTGTAGGGGCTCACCGGCACCGAGTCGTAGCAGATACCAGCCGAACAGGTCTGGTTCGCTGCACACTTGGCGACGCCGACGCACTGGCCGCCTGCGACGATCACGTCGCTCACGGTGCAGCTGTCGTTGTCGTTGCAGGAGTCGCCCACCTGCGGCGTGGTCTGGATGTTGGTGTGGACGCACTCGCCGCTCGCATTGCACGAGTCGGCGGTGGTCGACTTGCCGTCATCGCAGTTCTCCTCGTGGACGCAGCCGCCGGTGGTCTGCGAGCACCAGTCCGTCGTGCAGGACTTGCCGTCGCCGCACGCCTTCTCGGTGTTGACGCAACCCGTCGCCGCATTGCACGAGTCCGTGGTGCACGGATCCTCGTCGTTGCAGTTCTTGGTGCCGGTGCCCTTGCAGACACCGTCGAGCCACCGGTCAGCAGTCGTGCAGGCGTTGTTGTCATCGCAGCTCGTACCGTTCTCGGGGACGTCCACGATGCACTGCCCGCCCGCGCCGCACGAGGAGCCGCTCGCACAGTTCTCGACAGCCTTGCAGCCGCCGGTCACCGTGTTGCACGAGTCGGTGGTGCACTCCTTCCCGTCGTCGCACGTCTTCGTGACGTACGAGCAGCCCGTGGCTGCGTTGCACGAGTCGGTGGTGCAGGCGTTGCCGTCGTCGCAGTTGCCTGCGGTCGGCTTGTGCTTGCACACACCGTCCTCGATGACGTCGACGGTGCATGCGACGCTATCCTTGCACTCTGGCTGCTCCACCACGTGGTGGCAGCCGGACTCCGGGTCGCAGTAGTCGGTGGTGTCTGCGTCGTTGTCGTCGCAGCTCACCTCCTTCCCCACGCATTCCCCGTCGTGCCAGCAGTCGCTGGCCGTGCACTGGTTGCCGTCGTCGCAAGGGTCACCCTCCTGCGGGCCCGTGGAGCTGTCGGTCTGAACCGTGTCCTCCTTGGGCGGCTGGTAGGTGTCCTCGGCGCCGTCGCTGCCGTCGTTCGCGTCCGTGGCGTCCGTGGCGTCCGACCCGTCGCTGCCGTTGTCCGGTGGCGGCTGGTAGGTGTCGTTCGGCGGCGGGTAGTACCCACCGCCGACGTCAGCGGCGTTGGGCTCAGCGCCCACGCAGCCGACCGTCAGGAACAGGAAACAAGTAACCATCGCGGTCTTCATGTCAGACTCCTCGGGGCAACAGCCCCTCACTCACTGGTAACTCGCATGATACACGCACCTTGCGCGCATCACGTTTGTTCGTTTTTCAATGAAACTTGGTCAGACTCACATCGCTGTGACGTCTTCCAGACGTCCGGCTCAAGGTGTGTCGCGAAGGAGGGTACGCTTCACACCGAACCGAACGACTGCAAAACATCACGAAATGAACAGGAAAGAATACCATATTTAGCCCAATTTGTCAAGGGTAAAAAGTGCCTAAAATAACAGGAAGCCTCAAATACCGTATGGTACTGAGGCTTCGCAGTTGACGTAGCTTGTTAGGAGACACACCCAGGTGTACGCGGTACCTGGGGCGCTTCGGAGGTAGACCCTCCTAGAAGTGGCCGCCGAGGATCAGCGACCCACCGCCGGCGACGAACGCCTCGCTCTTCGTGGGAACCGCGTTCCCAACGAACCCCTCCGCACGGAGGAAGAATGCGAGGTGGTCGTCCGCCCCGTCGTCACCGAAGACATGCTCGTAGCCGAGCACTGCGGCGTGGAGCCAGAAGTCGGTGTAGCCGGGGTGGTGCGTCGAGATCCCGAGGTGCTGCCCGCCGACGAAGAAGCGCTTGCTGCCTTCCCCGCGCAGGTAGACCCCGTAGCCACCACCGAAGTAGTAGCCGGCCGACGCCTCCGGATCCGACTCAGGAACCGTATCCGCCGAGCCCACGCCCGTGAGGAACGCCCCGTAGACCCCGAAGGTCTGCGTGATGTTCCACTCGATCGTGATCTCTGCCGAGAGGAAGAAGAGCGACTGCTCTCCCCCGCCGATCCCGGTGAACCCGAGCCCGACGCCGCCCTCGATCGGAGCGAACTCCAGACCTCGGGAAGCTGGCGTCGGACGACGCTCGAGTGCGGTGACCCGCCGCTCGACCTGGTCAAGGCGACCACCCGAGCCGTCGATCTTGTTGAGGCGCGTGTCGTGACCGATCACCGCCTCCTTGAGCGCCTCGATGTCCTGGTACATGCCGCTCTGAATGCAGCGGTCGAAGTCCCAGAACACCGTTACGCTCCGATCGTTGAGCTGCGTGTCGTACATGGACGGCGCGCAGTTGATGTGGAGGTGTCGCATGCCACGCCGCATCAACTCGTTCTTGACCGCGTTGCACCGGCGGTCGGCGAGGTTGGAGTTCTGCAGCTCATGCTGCGAACGAAACTCCTGAACATCCGCCGTGCCGACGAGGCGTACGGCGAGGCAGGTCCGCTCCCTGGCTGCTTGCGCGACCTGGTCTAGGACCCCCTTGGCCTCCGCCGTGAGGGGCGGCGCCGCCTTGCCCGTGGCGAAGGTCTTGACGACCCCCGCCAGCTCGTAACGGGAGGGCATCTCCTCCTGCGCCGAGGCGCTGAGGGCGGCGAACATGAAACAACAGAACACGAACCAGGCTACGGACTTCATGAGATCCTCCTGACGCGCACCGCGCGTCAATCTAGGTTGTTGTAGAACAGCGCACTCCCGGATTCGACCCTTGCGGATCGCGGTACCTGGGGAGCGGATTTGTACCCTGCGTTACTCACACCCATGTAGTATGGGTAACGCATGGAACAAATCGAACGTGTGATACTAGCACCTCCAGCAATTTTTGTCAAGGGGGCAAACGCACTAAAATAAGATAAAAAACAGAAGAGAGGCCGCGTGTTTGCTGCCTCTCTGCCGTTTGTTTGCCCACCAGCGTCTCACACGAGGTGTGATCCGCTGGTGGGTTGTGGAGCTACCGGCCGCCGTTGTGGCCGGCCGCCCACGCGCCGCACTTCTGCTGGCACTGGGCCGACGCGGGGTCGACGCACAGCACGGCGCAGTTGGGCGCGGGCTCCTCGGACGCGGCGGCGGTCCGTGTCCCACCCCCGTTGCCAGAGGCGGGTGCACGGGCGGCGACCGCGCGGCGCTTGCTGCCCTGGGACTTCTTGCCCGGGGTGGCGGAGCGCTCGACCGCGGGCGATGCGGTGGCGACGGCGAGCGTGTTCTGGAGCCCGGCGAGCGCAAGCTTCACGTAGGACAGCTTGGTCTCGTCGTTGGTGACCAGCTTACGTTGCGCCGCTCGGGTGGCCTCTTGCAGGCGCACCATTTCGAGCTGCGTGACGTCGACCTCCTCCGGGTCGAGCAGCGCCGAGTTGCCCGCATCATCCTCGAGAGCGATCGTCGCGCGGTACACCTGGTCGGCGTCCCACTCGTCGTCGATCGCGTCCTTCAGGTTGAGGCCTTCCTTGGCCTCGACCGGCGGGGTCGCGGCGGAGTCGGCGGCGACCGTGGTCCCCGCCAGCACCACGTCGACGAGTCGCGGATCGCGCGCGAGCTTGCGCAGCGCGGCCCGGGCCTGGACGAGAAGCGCCTCCTTGGCCTCTTCCTTCACCAACTGCCGGCGCATCTTCGCGCACTCCTTGGCGGTGGTGCAGGTCGGCTGCGGCTCCGGCGGGGCGGCGTGTGCAGCACGACACGGGTTCCAGAGCATCACGGCGACGAGCGCCGCGAAGAGCAGGAACATCTCGACCAGGAAACCGCGGCGGACACCATACACTTGGGTCTTCATGGCTCTCTCCTGCCCCGTACGTGGGGCTAACGTGGTGGTGGCCGGCGATACATCGCGCGGCCGGGATAGACACTTCAATTGATGCTGCTCGCGAACGCGAGACAGCAAGGAACAGGAACCGTGCGATCCTATGGCACCAAGCCACAGAACCGAACCCGGCAGACTAGCACGCCGGGATGATTTTGTCAAGATCTACGGGTTTTATGCTCGATTTTTCTTCTGAAATAGGACAAAAATGGATGCGAGAATCGCACCGAAGAGGAAACCGATAAGGCCATTCATTGGGATATTTGGACGCACCGGGAACCGCGAGGCAATAGGTTCATCCGCGATTTTGAACGTTGCTTGAGCTCCTACATATTCAATGCCGTGCTCCATGACGGTCTTGTTGACACCACTTGCGAGAATGATGGCCTGTGCCGGGTCTGTGCTATACGCGGTAATGCGAAGGAGTCCAGTGCCTGGTGTTACATCGGCCTCAACATGCTTCTTCCAATACTTGCGGCGCAGACGCTCTTCTGTTGGGAACACGGTCTTGTCGATACGTGGCTCTGCTTCGAGCACACGGTCGAGGAACTCACTCGTCCCGATCGCAAGGGCGAGGTTCTCACCGACACGCTCCGAAGATTTGATCACGGTATATGGATCAACACCGAATCCCTGACGAGGAATCACAAAGACTCCAGCTACTGCTGAGTACTTCAATGGGAAAAAGAAACTCACAACCACTGCGAGAAGGAGTCCCAGGAATGCAATATTGAGAATGAATCGTGAACGAGAAACAAGGATGAGAAGGTACGAAGGATGATGCATACAAGTGATTATGGTGCTGATACCATGGTCACATCGACCACGATATCCTTCCCAGCGCGTACAACCTGCATAGGCACGATCGCACCAGCGCGAGAAGAGAACACCAGATTGGCAAATGATTGAGCACTCGTGACCGCAACTCCACCAACAGCAGTAACCACATCGCCTTCACGCAATGGGAATGTATCGCGTACCTTTGCGTTCACAGTGAGAATACGTGCGCCTTGTGTCAGTGCTGCGTCATCGAGAATCGTTGCCTGTGAAAGTTCTACATACGTTACAGGCAACTGTGGACGTACAATCTTGCCAGAAGCAAAGAGTTCGGGGAGTACTGGTGCGATAAGTGACGCCGGGATGAATCGCATTGCACGCGCTGTTGTATCCTTTGCGGTGACTACACCGAGGAGTTCACCTTGCGAAGAAATTACGGGGTGACCTGCTTCCACGCCTTCAATCGTCGGACTTGCAAGACCATATTCAGAATAGACCTTCGCATCATGCGTGATTGCATCACTCGCCGTGAGGCTGAGTCCATCGATCATCGTTGCACGCAATATGCCGTAGCTCGTAGGAACAGCCGAGACATCAGAAAGCGTCTTCATGTCCCCTCGTCCCAATGTCATCGGTGAGAGTACTGCATTCTTGAGTTTTGCAAATACGAGTGAGGTTGCCACATCTACAACAACCTTCTCTGCCGTAACCGCTCGACCGTCTACAAGAAAGACCACATCGGATGACTTGAGCACATCTTTGGTAGTGACAACCCAACCATCAGAAGTGAGCGCAGCAGCGTAACCTACGCGATCGCGTGCAACAAATACCGTTGAAGTTACGCCCTTAATAGACCCGGTGGCGCGACTATTCATCACAGGAATAACAGAGCGTAGGATTCCGCGATCCATACGTGCTACGACCGTAGCTGCGTCTTGTGGCACGAAGACCGGAGTTGCACGCTCGATGATCTGCACGTTTACAGAACGATTACGAAGCAACCAGCCCGCACCAACACCAATACACAGCACAACTAGAACAAGCAGAGTGAGGAACAGTGCACGCATGCGCCACGACGGGCGTACTACCGCGCCGTCAGCGTCACGTGTCGGAAGATGTGGAGGATGCACTGCCATAGAAATCGTAAAAAGTTACCAACGGGCAACAAGGAATAACACCAACGTTACAGCCAAACCAATACACGCTGCTACCAGCCATGTACGACGCGTTTCGCGCGGCAAATCGCCGGTTTCTTGCAGTACAAGATGGGTCGTAACCAGGTAGAGTATTGCTGCAAAGATCGCAGATAATGTATACCCAATTGGCAACAAAAGCAATGACCATACCAGTTCTACCATCGCCACTGTGGTCATCATAGTAACAAGCCATCGCACATGCGCTCGCTGCTCCACGAGGCGCAGAAATGGATACAACATGGTTACGACAGCAGCCATGACTGCACCAATTGCCCACCAAATAGACTCGTGAATTGTAACAACAACTCCCAATCCAACCGCAGTGGTCATATATACAGCACATGCCTGGACAACACGTGCGGTCAGTAGCAGCACCACCCGTGAACGCTGGCCAGGTACCTCTACGAATCGAACTGCATGATACTGGTTGATCAAAAGTAGTATCACGGACATGCACACTACAATCACCTGCACCCAAGCAGTATCAGTCAGTAGGATCAACCCAATCGCACCTGCGGTGATCCACAATGCTTGCGCAATCGTGATACTTCGAATAGGTGTGCCTCCTGCAGGGTATAATGCAAAGAACAACAGAAATACTTGTACTGCCAGCGTGGCAACAGCTGCAACGAACCAGTACGCAATAGGAACCGCAGAAACACTCCACAATCCTGCCCCAATAAGGAGTGAGAGGAGGAGTGCATTCGTGAACGGAGTGTACATATGCGACTCGTACAATTACGAACGCACAATCCTATACGCATCAACCGTTGATTCAGCTTCGGGAATCTCGTCATCTCCATCATTACCCGCTGCTATTTCCTTACTAATAATGAGAATCGCGGTAGCAACTGGTACGGCAAGTAACGCCCCGATCACACCTGCAAGTTTTGCACCGATCAAAATTGCTACGATGCTGATGAGCGGATTGAGACCCACAGCCTTCTGCATGATCTTCGGAACAATGAGATTATTCTCAAGCAACTGGATCACCCAGCAGAAGATCAATGTAACAAGCGCGATAAACGGCGAGACTGTGAAGGCAAAAAATACTGCAGGGATGGCAGCAATGACAGGACCGACGTACGGAACCAGCTCAAGCAACCCCGCGATCAACGCAAGTACACCAGCATACGGCACGCCGATGCTTGCAAATCCGATATACGTGAGAACACCGATCACAAGACACAGTGTTAACTGTCCACGTACCCACTGCGCGAGCATCACACGCACCTTCATGAGAATTCGATTCACAAATGGTTGGTACTGGTCAGGAACTACCGTACGCAATGCACGACGCATGTCATCGCGCTCCACCACCATATAGAATGAGAGCACCATCACAAAAAGGAATGTGAAAATACCACCGAAGAAGCCCGTGATCGTAGTGAAGACGGTGCCAAAACTTGCTTGCAACGAACTGCGTACGCTATCAATACTCGACTGCAGCGCAGTACCCATTCCACCCTCCCCTGTCACATGACGAAATGCATCAATATTTCCTGCAACACTATCCCACTGCACTGCGAGATTCGTTACCAAATCACGCGCCTGTGCTGCAATAGCTGGAACAATCATGATACCAATAAGTACAAGTAACCCTACCAGTAATACGAAAACACCCAGAACGGCGACAGATCGCGGAATGCGGTAGCGCTCACACCAGTCAGCAGCCGGATCAATGATCGCAGCAAAGACCAGCGCGAAGAACAACATGAACAAGATGTCGCTGATCATGTACGCGAACCAGAGAACTGCGAGCGTGACGATGAGCTTCACGATCGACTTCGTACTTATAGTGATAGAATATTCGCGCATATGATAGAGGCTAGACTATCGTCAGTGTAGCGTATATAGTGAGCTTGCACAATTGTGTATGCCTACACTTGCCACCAACCGAACCGCACGATTCAACTACGAGATCCTCGAAACCATCGAGGCTGGTATTGTGTTATCTGGTGACGAAGTGAAATCCGTACGCGCAGGTGGCATGCGCCTCACCGAAAGCTTTGTAACATTTCGTGGCGAACGAGCCATGCTCACCAATGCACACATCAGTCGCTATGCGAAGAGCAACCCTGCGGTGAGCTATGATCCTGAGCACTCCCGTGAGCTCCTGTTACACAAGTCACAAATCCTGAATTTGTTGGGCAAAAAGACGCGCGATGGATTGACGATCGTGCCACTTTCTGTCTATACTGCGAAAGGTCGCATCAAGATCGAGATCGGTCTTGCACGTGGCAAGAAGACCATTGACAAACGAGACACTATCAAACGTCGTGAATCCGATCGTGAGGTCGCACGTGCCATGAAGGCACGTCGCTAACTTCACGTTCATCAAACAACGGGGATGCCCGGTTTCGATGGGAGGTTCATGGACGTGTCGTAGCATACCGAGCGGACGGACGCTCGTTAATCCCCGTCAAACAGTCTACGTGCAAACGTATTCTCGCGCGTGAAGAATTCGATCGCTTCGGCGTTCGCAATGCCTTCATTCGCTCCGGTTGCAGCCTAATAGCTCCAGCCCATCGCCCTCACGATACCTCTAGTGAGTACGCGGTGTAATACCGAGGTGTACTGCATGACGTCGCACCGCGTCGTGTAGGACAATAACCGGTGCAACGTGTTGGCAGGCTTCGCACGCATGCTGCTGCCACCACGTATACTCATGCGTGCTCAGTATGGACACTCGATGCGGACATCCTTCCAGACGCGGGTTCGACTCCCGCCATCTCCACCACAAATATGAAGAGCCCTCGGTTCCTGTTGTGAACCGAGGGCTCTGTCGTTCGTTGTCGCACCAGCGGTCAGTGCAGAGACTGATAGCACGCCGCCAAATGCGCACTGATCTGCGCAGTCGTGCGTCCGGCGTACGCCAGCGCAAGCGCGTCCCCCAGGTACTTGCTCACCGGGTCGCTGTAGAACCTGCCCAGGTCATGCCCTCGCCCCTTGAGTGCGTGGTGCAGCTCATTGAGGAGTTCTTGTGTCAGCATTCGTAGGTAGTATGACCGTTGCTGGCGCAGCAGCTCACCCACCTGCATAAACCCGAGCCTGCGCAGAGTGCCAGTGCACTCATCACTGAGCATCAGCACCTCGATCGGTTCGAACAGCGAATCCAGCACCCCGGACTGGAGCGCGTGCAAAAACTGTTCAAGCGTGCCTTCTGCGATGCGCTTGAGCACCATGCGCATCTCCTGCTCCGCCGCCGTCGCCATATCACCAAAAGATTCGTGCACGGGATTCCTCGTGAACTGAAGTCGTTCTCTGCACTAATCACCACGATTAGTGCCGCAAGGCTATCACACTCTGCGACAATTGTCCACATGCCGCAACTCAGACGAGCTCACATGCAGGATCTCATGCACCTGCTCTGGCGTAATCACAGCGAGATCATCCAGCTGCACACGGTAGATCACTCCAGGAGCAATGAGCCATATTGCATGCGCGTTTGAACTTCTTATGGTGGGCAATGGAATTGACACTATGATGCTACCCGATACTGATTGACGCAATTCACACACGTGTTACACTCGCGTCGCCCAACTTCAACTACCACGGGCAGGAGTGCCAATGACACGGAATAGCGCACCACACACGAACCCCGATGATTACATTTTCGAGGTTCCACCGGACGAGTTCGTTGTCCTCGACTTCGACGGCCAATTCACGGACTGCGAACCGCGGGATGAAGACGGCACGCATCCGTATGAGGAGCGCGCCATCAGCTACATCGCTGATCATATCCTCCAGACTGACCGTAGCTGGGTCGCAGGTGCCTTTGCCGCAAAGCTCCAGCTCATTCGGGAGGATCCGGAGGAGTATGGCATGCGCAATGGCGGCGTCATTGTGGCACCTGGGCTTGCCGATCCGTACCTGCGATGCGGATCGGTAGCTGAGATGATCTTCGATCAACTCAGTGTCTTCACAGGCCTGACCCAGCGCAGGACGATCATCAGTGAGATCTACAACGCGTGCTACCCGAAGTTCACGCCTCCGTTTCGGCCAGGTGCAGACCATCTCCTCCGACACATCAACCACCCCAACAGTCGGGTCCGCATCGTTACGAACTCGAAGACAGACCACGTCGAGCGCCGCGTCCGAGAAGTCTGCGAGTCGGTCAGTAACGACCTCGTACATGGACTGGCTCGGAAGTTCGACCTGGACCACGATGGTTCGCTGTATGGGTGGGAGCCAGACTTCCCGGTCTCCTTCAGGGTGCCAGGCATGACGAAGCGCGAGGTGTACGTGCGTCGGCCGCACTACCTCAAGCTCGTGCACGGCCTCCTCGAGCAACACGATGCGTCACCGCAGCGACTCACGGTCGCCGGCGACATCTGGGAGCTCGACCTCGCGATGTGGCAGCAGCGCGGTGCGCACATCATCTGCTTCGAGAACGAGAACACGCCGTCGTACCTCCGGACATGGTTCAGTACGCAGCAGAACGCGCACATGGTGACGTCGCTCGCCGAGTTGGTGCAGATCCTGCGAACGCCCTGGTGAGCACAACTGAAGACCAGCACGATAGACTTCGTGCTGGTCTTCCTCATTTTTATTGACAGTTCTCCCCTTCTCCCCTATACTCTCCACATATTCTAAGACCCTCTCGCAATGCGCATTTCACGCAAACGTCGTTACGCTCCGGTGGATACGGCACCAGTCTATCGCTTTAATGATCACATTCGTGTACCTCGGGTACGCGTTATTGGATTCAATGGTGAACATATTGGTGAAATCAGCACCGACGAAGCGATTGCAATTGCACGACGTGACGGACATGATCTTGTGGAAATCAACCCCAAGGTCAACCCGCCAATCTGCAAAATCGTAGACTACGGCCAGTTCAAGTACCAGAAGGACAAGGAGGAACGCCTCAAGAAGCAGAAGCAAAAGGCTGTAGAAGTGAAAGGTATCCGTATCAGTGCTCGCATTGGCGATCACGACACGAATATCCGCATTCAACAGTCATTGCGCTTCTTCAAGCGTGGCGACAAGGTGAAGATCGAAATGATCCTCCGCGGCCGCGAACAGGCACATCGCGAGATTGCCGAAGGTGTAATGCATGACTTCATCAAGCAGCTTGGTGAATCAGCAGAACTGACCATCGAGCAAGAAGTGAAGCGCCAAGGCAACAAGATCACCGCCCTTGTTGCTGGTACCCTCAAGGCCAATGTCGTGGTCGATGATAAGGAAGAATCGGACGATGAGGACGATGCTGCTGAGTCAGACGCATCATAAACCCAGTATTTATTAGGGATTTACCCCCTTGCGTGTTCTCCCCCTTTCGGGTATAGTATCGCAAGTTTTCAAGCAAATTGTATGCCTAAGCTCAAGACGGTCAAAGCATTCGCAAAGCGCCTGCGCGTGACCAAGAACAAGAAGATTTTGCACCGCACCGCAGGGCAGGACCACTTCAACTCCCGCGATACCGGCAACCAGACGCGCAAGAAGCGCCGTGATGTTGGTATGAGCGAGACGAAGCGCAAGACCATCTTGCGTGCCCTTCCTTACCTTGCTGGCAAGGCCCCAAAGCGTAAGGTGACCCCTTCATCGAACTAATATGCCAAGAGTCAAACGTGGAACCGTGCGCCAGACAAAGCGCGCAAAGCTGCTCAAGCAGACCAAAGGCTTCAAGTGGGGCCGCAAGAAGCTCACCAAGCTTGCAAAGACCGCTGTGCTCAAGTCCGGCATGCAGGCCTACATTGGCCGCAAGCTGAAGAAGCGCACCGCTCGCAATCTCTGGACTGTTCGCCTCAACGCTGCACTTCGCGAGCTCGGTACAACCTACAGTGTATTCATCAATGCGCTGAAGAAGAAGTCCATCAAGCTCGACCGCAAGGTTCTCTCCGAACTTGCTCGCACGAAGCCTGAGACGTTCAAGAAGCTCGTCGAATCCGTTAAGTAATCTCACTACCCCGGCCTCGCGGCTGGGGTGGATTCTTTTTGTACACCCATCACCCTCACCCACTGAATAGAACAGTATGCGTATTGCAGTACTGACCTTCACCAATTACGAGAAACTCGGTGCCAACGCCGATGCAAAAATCAGCGGCGAAATGTTGCGCGAGGCTGCGCTCAAGCGTGGCCACACCTTCGAGATGATCTCGGCAATGGACTGCCAGCTCGAATTCCTCAAAACCCCACGCCTTCTCTACAAGAACAAACCGCTCAAAGGATTTGATGCAATTGTTGTCCGCCCGTCCTTCCGCGGCACCGAGCTCGATCTCCACGTGAGCACCATTCACCAGTTCGAGTTCCTCGGCATCCCGGTGCTGAACAACCACATCTCTGTAATGCGATCGAAGAACAAGATCCGAACCATGCAGGTACTCAAGAAGTTCGGCATCCCCATGCCAAAGACATTCGTGATCCGCTCGTCCAAGTACATCGAAGATGTCATGAAGCATGTTGGATCGTATCCTGTGGTTATTAAGGCATTTGGCGGCAACGAGGGTATTGGCGTTGCGATTGTTGAGAGCAAGCGCAGTCTGCGCGCAATCGTAGACATGCTCGTAGAGTCTGAGAACTCCTCTCCCCTTATCATTCAAGAATACGTGAAGGAAAGCAGTGGTAAGGACGTACGTATCTTCGTAGTTGGCGACAAGGTTGTGGCTTCTATGGAACGCAACGCCATCATTCGTGATGAATTCCGATCCAACTTCTCTCTGGGTGGTTCAGTACGTGAAGCAACCCTCACCGCAAAGGAAAAGGCGCTCGCGATCAAGGCAGCAAAGGCATGCGATCTCGACATTGCTGGTGTGGATCTCCTACGCACCAAGAGTGGTCCAAAGATTCTCGAAGTGAATTCCAATCCTGGACTTCGCGGCATCACACAGGCTACAGGCAAGGACATCGCAGGATCAATTATCGACTACGCAGTCGCATGTGCGAAGGCTCGCCGCAAACCAAAGGTGTAAGTGCACACCATAAATAGTAAGAACGCCGATTCCTCCAGGATCGGCGTTCTTGTTGATGTGTTGTTCACATGAAGCTCACGAAGTGAACCCGTTGATCGTGGCCATCGCACGGAGTTTGCTGTCGCAGCCACTTGCCCAGGCCCCGAGCCAGGCTTCGAGTTCCTTCTTCTCCCGTGGCAACGAATCACTCGAGACCACGGAGAAATCAGCGAGGAACTCCTTGCCACGAGCTCTGAACCACTGCGGGATTGACTTGGTCTCGATGCGCATGCCGAACCCCGAGGTGAAGAGCACGACAGGCACATCCTTGATCCCCCGATCATCAAGATACTCGAGAATCGTCTGTACACCGCCCACACGCGGCGCCACGATGTACTCGAAGTCCGTGCCGAACCGCGCGTTGCGCTCCTGAATGCGCGTTGGACTGGGCCTGCTGGAATCAGGGTGGATCGTCAGCGCCTTGCCAGGACGCCACAATCTCCACAACCCATCCCGTAGATCACTCCGTCCCGCTCCAGGCACAAATCCATCCTTGGCACGCCGCAGCGGAATTGCAGACCCCGCAAGGTCGAACAGCGGCCCCATGATGAGGTACCGATTCCAGCCCGCCTGTGTGGACAGCATGGCATGCGGGACGTACTGCAGCATCATGCGGTAACAAAACGGGAACTCGATCTCCGTCGGGTGGTTCGCGAATACGATTATCGGTCGAGAACGATCGAGATCTCGTACCATCTCGACATCTTTCAGTCGTACGCGAACGCCGAGGAACACCCGCACGATCGTGTACACAATCCAGTTCCAGAACTTCGGGCCATTAGGAAACGGCTCCCACTGACCATGGTCTTTGCGCAGGAGCCATCCCAGACTGCGCTTTGCGAACGAGAAGAGCATGATGAAGACACCCCCGACGAGGAACACGATAGCAGCAAACATGAGGCCGACGCAGAACCAGAGCAGTTGTAGATGAACCATGGGCTTGCCCCTCCTTGGGCAGCATCTCACCGGATTTGTACCAAATTGTCAACCTAGCGGATGATATACACAAAACCGTACATAAGAACGCCAAATACCCCCGCGACGAACAACAATTCATCCGGAAGACTCTTCACGCGAAACCGTAAAAACTTGGGTACAAGATGCAATCGTCGCTTCCAAGGGTACAAATACTGCACGCCAGGAAAATTAAAACCATCAATCAATGGATGACTCGCATACCCGAGCGTCGCAGCCCATGCCAGTTCATCTGGAAGTGCATACCGACGGCACAACCACACTGTCAGTACACCCACGATGATAATCGCCAAAATCGAGTGCACTGGACCGCGGTGATTCACTACACTTCGTACGATCGTATTGTCGAATACGCGTGCCCCTGCGACACGAACTGAATGAATCTTTGCGTGTTGTGCTTCTATGTCAGGCAGTAATGCAAAGAACCCTGCAACGGCCATGAGCACCGGACCGTACTGAAAAAGACTCTCAGCTGATGCCGGAATGAGCCACACCATATTCGCACCAGCCACCACATGTGTCCTCCACTGCATATGCGTGCCAGTATACCAAAACGACTTCGCCCTGCACACGGTGATGGCATGCAGGGCGAAGTTTCAAAAAAATAACCTGTGATTACACGAGACGCTCGAGGTCGAGAGTCTGTGTGAATTTGATTTGCGAGACGAACTCCGGCATGTGCGACACGAGAATGATTGCACCTTCGAAGTCTTCAATTGCCTTTGCAATTACCGGCAAGTGACGGAAGTTGATGTGGTTGGTGGGCTCATCGAGAATGAGAAGCCCTGGCTCCTGGAGCACAAATCGCGCGTAGCAGAGCAACCCTTTCTGCCCCTCAGAGAGTGTTCCAACGCGGTTCTGCAAGAGCCATGACGGGAGCAAGAATTGCGCAGCGGTTCCATAGATCAACTTCGGATCAGGCTCCCCTACATTACCAAGCACCTCTACGAGTGATTCATATACGGTCTTGCCGTAATCGAGACCTGAGAAATCTTGGCGATAGAATCCCACGCGCACTTCAGGATCGATCTTGCAGCCTTCGGCATGACCAGATGCGAGTGTCGTGAGGAGTGTGGACTTGCCAATGCCGTTAGGGCCGACGATTTGAAGACGATCACGGCGCCACAACTTGATATCTACGTCGCGCTGTACTGGTTCACCGTTCACCATGATGCCAACACTCGTGATGGTTGCGACTGGCTGCGACCATGGCTGTGACGGGATCACGAATTCGCGCATGGTTCGATCATCACGCTTCACATCGACCATGTTCTCTTCGTCCTCTTCAATCTCTTCGCGGAGCTTGCTGGCGAGTTTACGCATCTTACCGCCTTTGTGCGCGAAGAAGTTCACCTTGTCCTTGCGGTCTTGGATATTACGGCGCAACTGCGCGTTCTTCTGCTCTTCACGTTCGATCTGTGCTGCGATCTGCTCAGTTACGTCGTTGTAGTTGCCCACATACTGCTCGAGCTTCTGTGTGCGCACGTCGAGCTGCAAGACACCGTCGGTGAAGGAGTTAAGGAATTCGGCGTCATGCGAAATGACAAGTACAGTCTTGTCGTACAAGATGAGGAACATCGTGAGGTTGCCGATACCTTCTGCGTCAAGGTTGTTCGTAGGTTCGTCGAGCAAGAGGATGTCCGGCTTCTGGATAAGCGCGTATGCGAGCAATGCACGCGCTTGCTGGCCACCCGAAAGCGCATTGATCTTGCGATCTTGTGGCACATCAAGATGCACCACTTGCATGACTTCAGCGACAAGCTTCGGAAGATTATACTTCTGCTCCTTAAATGCAGTAGCAAAGTACTCAAGCAGTGTCATGTCGAGATATTCGGGACGCATCACCTGCTCTGCCATGGCCATGCTAGCGCCTTGACGTACGTGCACAGCACCACGCTGTGGAACATACTCGGTGTACACCTCCGGGTGCGCCGCGTGCATGAGCATCTTGAAAATCGTAGACTTACCAGCGCCGTTCTGGCCGATCACGGTGATCTTCGCATTCTCGCGCACCGAAGCATTCGCCTCTTCGAGAATAGGGCGATCTTCCACGTATGCAAAATTAACATTGTCGAATCGAATAATGACGTTACCGTGATTTTCTGTAGCCATAGAGGTGTAAACAAAGTGACACAAGAATAGCAGAAAGATCCTTCGTTGACAATGGCAGGACTCCTGCTACGATATGGACAGTCTCAACAAGGAGAAGCAAGTGATGCAACTGCACATTTCCGGAGATCGGCTCGCAGCGTTCATTGAGAGCGCTATCACCAGCGCCCCTCATGTCGCTGACTACCTCAACAAGCTGAACCCCAACCGACCCCAAACTGGATGTGTGATCAGACTCACCTATCGCCCCGTAGAGATCTCGCCACTGCAAGACATACTGATACTCCCAGTGGGTTCGCTGTCCTCTCAAGAAATCGATTGGCACACACGTTACACCTACGAAAAAATCCAGCGCATGTTCTGTAGAAACAGCAGCAGCAGTTGGATTACCCGAAACCCAGCACAAGGATACTACGGCGGCGCCATCCGAATCCTCGGCAATGACATCGGACTCGCTGTCTCGGGATGGTGGGAAGAGTATGACGTGCTCCACGCGGTATGGCTCGGACTCCGCAACAGACTGATCACCGATGAACAGGCGTGCGTGTTCATTCGTGAGCTCGACAGTGCATACTTCGGTGATGGCATGACCGCCTACAGGCACCTTGCACCTCGACTGGAGTCCAGCTCACCACCACCCAACTGGGTCATTCGATACTTCGCAGAACAAGGTGGTGCTATCCCCAATGTCTGGAGAGGATGATTCGCCATCCACGACAACGCCCCAGCGTGCACTTCTCATCAACCGAGAGGTGAACGACTGGGGCATTGTGTATTTCTAAACTATTTTTAGCGCGTGAAGTATGCGATGGATTCGGACCAGATATCGCAGCCTTCGCGCCATTTCTTGAGACACTCGAGCTCAGACTCAGACCAGACATTCTCTTCGGCGATCCAGGTGTCCATAGCCGTGATGATTTGGCGCATGCATGCGGTGTAGTCCGTTCCGGTGAAAGTAATCTTGCGCAAGCGGTCGCAGACACGGTCGGTCATTTGCATGCCAAGGCGCTCGGCCTCAAAGTCCTTGAAGTAGTTGTGTGGATTGCGGACTTGGCGAACCATGGGGTGACCAAAGGAAATTGAGTGGCCGAGGTGGTCAGCGATTGCGCGAATCAAATAGCTGGCCCAAATGTCGTCGTAGCGACCCATGTACGGGCTGAGGAAATACGCTGGGATAATGCTGCGGTGGAGCGCAGTGTTCTGCGAGTTGAATGGTGACCATGTCCCCTGCGCGAGTGCGAAATTTTCTTCACGAGTGTACGCGGTAACTTCGATTGGGCTCGCGAGGCGCTGCACCGCATCAATATCTGGATCATCAAGCCAAAAGCCGGCGATCACCACTGGGGTGGTCTGCGCCTTCGACCATGTTGTTGGAATATCCGCAGGTGTGCGGTGTGCCGATGGATACCCGCGATGATAGAAATAGGAATTCTGGCGTGCGGCGAGTGTGCTGCAGACATTGAACCATCCAGACTCACTGCGCACCTGCTCGAGTTCGATCTGCTCACCCAATCGTGCGTAGTGTGAGAAGTAATTAGGCTCAGCAATAAAGTTGTCGTCATCAATGGTGATTACAACCTCTGCACCAAGTTCGTACGCACGCAAGATGCCGATGTTGCGGCGCTGAATCGAGTTCCATGTGAGGTGGTCGCGAAGACGAGGCACCGCTGCGAGATACTCGACTTGCTTGTCGCAATCAAAATATTCAACAGTGTAATTCGTGAGGGTCGCGAGTTCTGCACAAAAGGTTGCGGCCTCGGGTGGCGTCTTGCGATCGCCAATCACGATCACGGTAAAATCTGTGAGACCTGCTGCTCGCGCTTGTGCACAGTATTCACTGAGCAACTTCGGAACGTTAATCGTGGTAGTAATAAGCGCGACCTTGCGTTGTGTCATAGCGCGTTGATGTCAGTAATACGAACATGGGCATGCGCAAGGACACGACGCATTCCCTCTTCGAGAGTAATTTTTGGTTTCCAACCAAGCCACTGCATGACCACCGGATCGCAGACGCGGCTGTGCACGCCGACTGGCTTGTCGAGTAATTGCTTGATCTCTGCGGAATAGCCTTCGAGACGCGAGAGGACACCGATGAGTTGGTTAAAACTCGTCAGCACACCCGTGCCAATGTTCACGCCGCGACCATCGCGAACGTGATCGAGAATATAGAGCATGAAGGATACGCAATCGTCGATATGGATGAAGTCGCGGCCCTGCTCACCTGTTCCCCACACCGTCATCGGATTCTCGCGACGTGCAACACGCAATGCGATCGCTGGAACTGGGTAGCTTGGATCCTGGTCTTCGCCGTAGCCAGAGAACGGGCGTACACACGCGACAGACATACCGTACTGACGTGCAGCGATCGTGGCGAGATATTCACCAGTAAGCTTGCTCCAACCATACGTCATATCTGGTTGACCAAGCGTCGTGCCGTCGAACGTAATCATGGGTTCTTGAAGCCGAATCACTGCACCTTCTGCCTGGAGTTGAGTCGGGTATGCAGCGCTCGAGCTTGCGTAGAGGAGGCGTTCGATCTTGTCCTTGCGGCGTGTTGCCCAGAGGAAGAAGATGGCGTCGATGCCAAGATCGGTTGCCACACGCATCGGATCGCCGTCGATGAGTGCGCGGCCGCCGACAATGGAAGCGAGGTGGAAGACGTCGCCAAACGCTGGCAAATCATCTGCAACACCACCATCAACTCGAGCGTGCAGGTATGCCAAAAGATCAGCACGAATGAACGTGACGGACTGATCCCCGACCTTGTATTCAAGACGACCCGCGTCGTCTGAAACTTTTTCGCCACCAAGCCACTGATCAGGGTGCTTGCCGGTGGAAAGATTATCAATAATGAAAATTGAGTCGCCACGCTCGAGGAGCGCACGCACCAGATGTCGTCCTACAAATCCACAACCACCAGTTACAAGCGCAGGCTTTCTGTCCATAGCATTACAGTGATTCACGAGACGCAAAGCGAATGCGCCACGCGGTTTTTACATACGCGAAATTCGCAAGGAACGTATTCTGAGAGACACCTTCCGTGCGCGCAGACCAGTCGCTCGGAATCTCAGTAACTGTGAATCCTGCACGCAATGGCTTGAGAATACTTTCGAGCAAGAACGGATGTCGCAACTCAGTCCAATGGAATCCCTGAAGTGCTTCACGACGGTAGAGTCGGAACCCGAACGTGAGATCGGTGAGACGTGCACCGTAGAGCACGGCAACCATCTTCTGAAAGATCCAATTGAGTAACCACTTCACAGGGTTGTACCCAGTGAACCCACCACGCTTCGCCCAGCGCGTGGTTGCAACAATGTCGATGTTGCCGCCGCGCATGCGCGAGATCATATGCTTCACGGTGACCGGATTGGTTTCGAGATCTGACGCCATGAGCAAAAAGTGTGTGCCAGTTGCTGCGGCAAACGAGTCTCGCAGGGCACCACCTAGGAACGGAAGTTGCTGCTCAAGCACACGAATGAGCGCGCCGTATTCTTTCTGAAGGTCTGCGATGGTAGTGCGACTCTCAGAGGTGGTGAATTTGGGTGAAACCACGATAAGAATTTCGTGGAGATGCGGTTTGTTTTCTGCAACAAGAATGCGGACGGTCTTGCGCAGCGAGATCGTTTCATTCATTACGGGGACTATCACCGAAACTGCCAAATTCTCCATACAAAACAATGTGCCCGAATCGTACCAGAAGGTTGGGTGCGGGTCAACGCATCATCGGGGGTGCGTAGTCTACGGTGTAGAAGCGCAGTTGCGAACCATGATAGCCACCATCCTTGGCTGAGCGCACGGTTATTTCGCGCAAGTACGGTTCGATTGCAGGAACTCCGAAGAATGTACGGTAGCGGTACGTGTACGCAATGTCGTAATCGAGGAAGTGTGTAATGCCGGTGCGCTGCCAGAACGCGAGCAATTCGTGGTTGCGAATCGCACGGAATGTATCATGGCTTACGAGTCCATCACTATTGAGCACATAGCGCTGCGAGAGGTATCCATAGATACCACTGTTAAACGCTGCGATGCGTGCATCTGCTGGTGTGTTGTCACGCAGCCAATATGCCGTGGCAATCATGTCGCGCGCTGCAATGTGCTTCGGATATACCTGTGCAGCGGTAAATGTGAAAAGCGCGACAACAATCATCACCATTACGAAGAGCGAACGGCGCGACAATGTTTCAAGCATTTCGCGTAGTCCTGCGACCATGAGAAATGCCATGAGCATCGCTGGACCAATGAAGTACCAGTCGCGCGGCGTCCAGCGCAAGGCGCCATGCACAAAGATGAGCAGGAAGGATGCTGCAGAAAGTACCCAAGCGACTTGTGCGGTGTCTGTCATCACACTCGCACGAAGTTGCGCGAGGTAGTTACGTCGCATCGCTACGCGCACAGCGACGACAAGCGCGGCAGCAATGGTGAGTGCTGCGGTGCCAGTTTGTTCAATTGCCATCTTGAGCGCACGGAGGAATTGATAGCCCGACCATAGGATGAGCGTGAAGGCACTGCGTTCTTTGTAGAAGAAAAGTTCACGGTTGGTATAGGTGAGCGCGAGACCGCTTTCTTGAATGGGTGTCCCCAGGGCATACCAGCTCCAGAGGACCCACGGGAGCACAACGATGACTGCCGGAACAGCGAGCGCCAGTGCCGTGCGCCAAAATTCGCGACGGTTGCGCCACAGGTACCAAAGGGAAAGCAAAAATGGGTACAGGCCGTAATCAGTGCGCGCGAGAATCATGAGGCCTCCCAGGACGCCCCAGATAATGAGTCGGCGCAGTGGCCAGCGACCTGCGCCGTAGAAAATCGGAAACGCAGCAAGCAGTACGACCAAGAATCCAGCGAGGCTCGTTTCAAGTCCGTTCACAGCCCAGCCGATTTGAATGGGGCTCAGTGCGATGAGCGCGAGCACAGCGATGCGTGGCGCGGGGTGTGCGAAAAGACGTCGCGCGATGGCGTACAGAAGTACAAGCGTTGCAGTATCAAGCACTGCACCGAGGATGAGCGCCGCATGCACCGGTGCCATCTCACCGATCCAACGAAATGCCGCCATGAATCCAGCAACAATAAGCATCCAAAGTGGGTGGTATCCATTCGTAAGATGTTCACCATCAAATGTCGAACCCACACCCGACGCTACATGCTGACTGATTTTGAAATAGTAAAAAGAGTCATCTGGTACAAACCAGACACCAAGCACTGTCACCGGCATGCAGGCAATAATCAGTCGCACCAAGAATGCGACACCTATAATAGCCAATGCAATTCTGTCGAGACGCGTGGTCCAAAACAACGACTTCAGATGGTGGTACATATATTTTTGGTAAGTATGCCGCGATACCGTTGTTTTTTGCAAGAATGCACAAGATCACGGTAGGATACGTCCATATGACGCACGTCTTCCTCGCTCCAAAGTTCGATGACTCCCCTGAGTTGTATATCGTGCAGTCCATGCTCGGGGACGCTACGAATGCGCACGAGAACACCCTCTTCACCAATGCGTTGCCACGAGACTACCACTACACCGACTTCGATTTTGTACCATCTCTTGCTGAGGCAGATATCGTGCTGGTGCCACAACCTGTACGACGCGTCACTCCAGAGATTCGCGCGTATCTCGATGTGCAAGTCGCGCTCGCACGTGCACAAGGAAAACGTGTTGTGGTATTCACACGCGGCGATCTATCGCACGACGTCTTCATCCCTGATGTTGTGCTCTGCAAAGGATCGCAGTACGGCTATTTGCGCCAACCAAACGAGATCATTGCCATCCCCTTTGTTGAAGATCTTGCTGAACAGTTCGGAGTGCACAGCCGCGAGAAGCAAGAGATCCCAGTGGTGAGCTTCTGCGGATGGGCCGGGTTTGCGTCACGCACCGCGCTCTGGAAATACCATCTCAAAAATTTCGCGATCACGATGCGCACCGTACTCACGGGCAATGCGCATCTGGAGGTACATCGCAAAGGAATCTACTTCCGTCGTGCGGCGATGCGTATACTCGCAGCCTCATCCCGCGTGCGCACGAATTTCATCATTCGCGAAACATTCTCGGCAAGCAAAAAAACAATCTCGCTTGACCCGGCGAAAGCGCGGAAAGAATATGTTGATTCCATGATCAACAGCGATTTTGTGTTGGCGCCGAAGGGCGATGGTAATTTCTCCGTACGATTCTTCGAAGCGTTGGCGCTAGGACGAGTGCCAATTCTCATTGACACAGACTGCGTGCTACCACGTGAGGACGCAATTGACTATGCCTCGGTCATTTTGCGCGTGCCATATACTGAACTGCACACACTCCCCGATCGCGTTGCTGATTTTTATGCGAGCCATACACCCGAAGCGTGGCTCGAACGACAACGTCGTGCACGAGCGCTGTTTGTAACACAGCTGCGCTACGACCGATTTATGAGCGCTCTTTTCGCATCGCTAGGAGCACACTCGGAAGCACCATCGAAATAAAACGCGTTATAATCGTTGCCCATACCGCACCCAACAACCCGTAACGTGCGATGAGCGTGATGGTCAAAACAATTTGAATAATGTTCATGATCACGGCGTTCTGGTACAACTCACGAGTTCTGCTGTGCGCCTGGAGTGCCGCAAGCGGCAGAGAACCAAGCACAGTGATCATAGTGACGGCGAGCAGCTGCGAATACGGCACTGACTCCATATACTTCGGAAAAAGCCACGCATAGATGTATGGCGCTGCAACCACGTACGCAGCTGTAAGGACAAGAATGACCACACCAGAACGAATGAGTTTGAGCGTGAGTGTTTGCTGAATCGTGCCAAGGCTCTGGGTGGCAAACTTAGGTAGCGCGATACGCGCAGCACCCTTGAGTACGGCACGAACTTGATCCGGAATGGCGATTGCAAATGCATATACTGCCATCCCAGCAGCGCCCACATAGTGGAACACGAGAATGCGATCGATTTGACTTGTTACGGTTTGGAGCAAATTAATGGCACTCAGATGCACGCTGTACACCACGAGTTGCTGTTCTTGCGCAGTTGCTGCTGCAGTGGTGATATTGCGCTTCGCCACTGCATATGCGCACATGTTGGCAATCGCACTGCCCACAAAATAGGTTGTCACAAGCGCATACTCAGAATCTGTAAGAAGCATGCACACGAGAATGGCAACAGAAATTGTTGTGTTCACTACAATCCAATGAAACGCGTACGTACGGAAATCACTACGACCAGACCAATACGCACTATAGAGTCCTCCACCATTAATAAACGGCGCGCACAATCCAATGACGCACACGCCATACGCGAGAACCGCGTTACCTTGCAGCCCGTAATATACTGCGATTCCTGCGGCAACAAGAAGCAAGGGAATACTCCAACGTATATTCTGTCGAAATGCCACCGCTAACGCATATTCCTTCCCCTGCGCCACCAGCTGCGTCACAGGAATGCTCAGACCTGTAAGTGACACCGCACTGATAATCGCAGCAAGCGACAGGAAGAACTTGTAGTGACCATACACTTCCTGTGGCAAAAAATTTGCAAACGCAATCGACAACAAGAATGACGTAATTGCCGCTGCGCCTTGCGCCAAGGCGAGCCAGAATCCGCTCTTGGTGAGCGAAACCATGTCTGTTTTGAAGTATGTCTCAGTACGGCGCAACGCGACGTATAGCTGTGTACGAAGCCGATGTATCATACGGTCGATTTCTTGCGCGCAAGCGCATACAGACTAATACGCAGCTCACCACGTACTGCAAGATACGCCATGAGCAACAGTGCCGGAATAGTGAAGAGTGTATAGTCCTTTACCTTCGCCAGTACAAAAAGAACTGACACGCTTCGGGCTGACTGTACGGTCTTCGATGCTGTAGATGATGCAGCTGCTGCAGGAGCAGCCGCACGACGCTTCCATCGATTCACCAATCCAAAACTGAGATACCCACGCGTCCAAAAATGAAACTTGGTCACCACATACGTGAGCGATGCCGCAAAGCAACGGAATCGCACCACTTCAAAACCATGTTGCTCCAAAAGACTGCGCATCGCGGTACGATTCCATCGCGTGAGATGGCGCGGCGGCAAATCTGCGGGCATAAGCATACGCGCACCGCGACGATATGGCACACTGATTGCCACATATCCACCAGGCATGAGCGCTTCGTGAATCGACTGCATGAGTGCAGCTGGTGACTCCACATGCTCGAGTACTTCGAAAAGCGTCATGGCATCAAACTTTTTTTCTGGAAATTGTTCGCGCAACTGCTCGAGTGACGCCACGTATGCATGCTCGATCCCGAACTGCTCACGCGCAACTGCAATCGCGTCGCGATCAAAATCAATCCCCCATGCGTCATACCCACGTGCCTTCGCCGCATGCAAAAAATTGCCTGTTCCCATGCCAATATCCAGGACACTCCCACCTGGCACAGGGTTGTCATTCAAAAAAGCACGATGCGTATGTACGGGCCGACGCAGTGGCGCAGCATTACGATCACTGTACCGCTCATCCTTCTCATACCACGCAGCGCCGGGATTACGCATCGGTGTCCAAAATTGACCGAAGCACTGCGGACATTCCCACAATGTGAATTCGGCATGCGTCGCACGCTGCGCACACGCGGCTTCGCGCAAACAAACCCCGCACTGCATAGTGTATTTATTTCTTTGCTTCTACCAGATACCCGAGTGGGTAGTGTTCTGGTCGATATCCCTTGCCAGAACTGCGAGCAAGCGCAGCGAAGATACGATCGCACATCTGCGCGCACCAAGCACTCACTGGCTCAATGATTGCAGCGATTGGTCGCGGATACAGTCGCGCGAGCAACAAATGACGCACCGTGAATACACCACCAGCAATCACGGTTACTTTCACACCCTTGAATCCGCCACGGGCAAAAAGATGCACAAGCGCATCAGAGGTAAATCGATGAAAATCTTTGGGGCTTGGATGAATCGGGAACAAAAACGGAACGACCGCGTACGCCACACTCCCCGGCTTCAGTACGCGGTGAGTTTCGCGCACAAGCTGCTGTGCCTCGAGCACGTGTTCCAGCACATTCATAAGAATGGCACCGTCGTATTCCTCATCCTTAAATGGAAGTGGCGCTTCAAGATCTGCGAGCACATCCGGCTTTGTCTTGGTGTTGAGATTCACAGTCTCGACCGTGAAGGTGCCCACAAAAAGCGCATGGTACGGATCACCACGCTCACCCCCAAGATCAACAACACGACCTGCAAGCGGCAGACCGCGAAGCGCATCGTGTGTTCGTGTTCGAAAAATGCTTGGCATAGGCAGTTTGGCTGTAACCCTTGCGTTTTTTTACATCCGTGGCTATCATACCACCAGATCAATAAAAGTACAGCATGTCCGAGCAAAATGCGCGTTTTACCCCTGGCACGGCGCCGAAGTCGATCTTGATCACTGGTGGTGCAGGATTTATTGGAAGCAACACGGTGCGCTATCTGTGGAATCGGTTCCCGGATGCGCATTTTCACGTTCTCGATCTCCTCACCTACGCAGGAGATATTAAGAATATTGATGACGAGTTCCACAAGTCACCGCGATTTACATTCTGGTACGGTGACGTGCGCAACGAACGTCTGGTTGACACCCTTGTTGCACAATCTGAAGTGATCATTCACTTCGCAGCAGAAACGCATGTAGCACGATCCATCTACGGTGACGCGGAATTCTTCGAGACTGATGTCATGGGAACGCGCGCGATTGCCAATGCGGTGTTGCGCCACCGAAAGACCATTCGTCGCTTCATCCATATTTCGACTTCTGAGGTATACGGTACTGCACGCTATGAGCCGATGGATGAAGTACATCCGCTCGAGCCACAATCTCCATATGCAGCAGCAAAAGCTGGCGCAGACCGACTCGTCTACTCGTATATTGCGACATACCAAATTCCAGCAGTAATCGTACGACCTTTCAACGTATTTGGCCCGAACCAGCACCTCGAGAAACTGATTCCACGTTTTGTAACAAGCGCACTTCTTGAAGAACCAATGACTGTGCACGGCCGCGGAGAGTCCATGCGTGATTTCACGTATGCAACTGACCTTGCACGCGCGCTTGAACTGATCATTCTTGCACCAGATGAGCAAGTCAACGGCGAAGTATTCAACGTTGCTAGCGGTCGCGCAATCTCGGTACTTGAGATTGCCAACCTTATCACGTCGATGTTGCGCAAGAATGCGAGCGAGCTGCAATTCACGTCACACACCATTAATATCGGTGACCGTCCCGGTCAGGTATTCAAGCATATCGGTAATGCCGCAAAGATCACTGAGCGCCTCGGCTGGAAGCCAGAACGCTCCTTCGAAGAGAATCTCGAGCTCACCATCTCTTGGTATGTGCAAAATCGTCCTTGGTGGGAGCGCAAAGTGTGGATGCGTCACGTGCCTATCATGACTGCTGAAGGCAAGGTTGAGCTTCATTAATTTCACGCCTACAACTATGGCTGTGTCGCTCGTTACCGGTGCTCACGGATTTATTGGCGCCAATCTTGTGCGCAGCCTTGTGGCTTCTGGAGACTCGGTACATGCGGTAGTACGAGCAGACTCTGCGAATGCATTGCGCAATGCAGAACTCAATGATCGAGTTACTTTTCACACGTGCGATATTACTGACGCAGCACGTCTTGCAGAGATCATCCGCGAAGTAACACCTGATCGCGTCTTTCACCTTGCCCACTATGGTGGTAATCGTGGACAGAATGATGAGGCAATGATTCGCCACGTTATTATCGATGGCACTGCGGCACTCTATGAGGCATGCCGCGGGGTGGAGAGCATCCGCGCGATTGTACACACCGGCAGCTCCTCTGAGTACGGCGTGAAGACGGCACCGATGCGCGAAGATATGGTCCTGGAGCCTCACACTGCATACGGCGCAGCAAAGGCATGGGCTACGATGCACGGCCAACGACTCGCACGTGAAGCTGGACTTCCTATTGTTACGGTAAGACCGTTCTCGGTCTACGGCGCATACGAAGCTCCGACACGTCTTGTTCCTGCGGCCGTTCGTGCTGCGATGCGAGGCGACGCATTACCTATTTCTGACCCATCCACACCGCGTGACTTCATTCACGTTGATGACGTTGTGGATGCACTCGTACACGCAAGCACCCATGTACACCCAGGTGCGATTTTCAATCTTGGTTCTGGTACGCAAATCCCGATCAGTGACATGGTAGACATGATCGAGCGTGTGAGCGAACGGCAGATCGAACGACAGATCGGCGCGATCGCTGGACGCAATGCTGATGTGCCATTCTGGCAAGCAGACATGACACGTACACGCGACGTACTCAACTGGTCACCGAAAATTTCGCTTGAAGAAGGCGTACGACGAACCCTAGCATGGTTTTATGAACACCCTACTTTCCTCTGAAGACATCGCACAGCTACAAGCAACAGCACGTGACGTACGCGCACGTGTGCTTACAGTTGCATCCCAAAGCGGCTGCTGCCATATTGGCTCATCCCTCTCCCCTGTGGATCTCCTTGTCGCGCTCTATTTCCGCGTGATGCACATTGATCCTGCGAAACCCGAAGACCCACAGCGCGACCGATGCATTTTGAGCAAGGGACACGGAGCGCTTGGACTGTATGCCACCCTAGAAAAGCGGGGGTACTTCCCTGCTTCGTACCTCGACCAGTATGGCAAGGACAACTCTGTACTTGCTGTCCACCCGGTATACCATTCAGCACCTGGCATCGAGGCTACTTCTGGTGCACTTGGTCATGGTCTTTCCCTCGCACTCGGTCTTGCCCTTGCAGCACGACACGACACTGCAACATGGAAATCCTACGTCGTGCTCAGCGATGGTGAATGTGATGAAGGATCAATCTGGGAAGCGGCAATGCTCGCTGGCCATCTTCGCGTTACAAATCTTGTCGCAATAGTGGATTACAACAAGATCCAAAGTTTCGGAATGACCAAGGACGTACTCGATCTCGAACCATTCACTACCAAGTGGGAATCCATGGGCTGGGAAGTACACGAAGTGAATGGCCACGATTACGCAGAAATCGTCAACATACTCGAGGCGCCACGTACCACAGACAAACCGCTTGTAGTCATCGCACACACCATCAAGGGGAAAGGAGTCTCGTACATGGAAAACACACTCGACTGGCACTATAAGAATCTCAAGCCTGAGGATCTTCCCGCGGCTTTGGCTGAACTCTAGGACTATGCGCCCAACATTTGTTCGCGTACTCACCCAACTTGCAGAAGAAGATCCGAATGTATTTTTGCTGACCGGTGATCTTGGTTACTCAGTGTTCGAGGATTTTATGAAGCGCTTTCCTCGTCAATATCTTAACGTCGGTGTTGCTGAGCAGAATCTCGTCGGTGTTGCTGCAGGACTTGCGCTCGCAGGAAAGAAGGTTTTCGTCTACTCGATTGCAACATTCGCTACCATGCGTTGCTACGAGCAGATTCGCAATGACGTTGCGTACCAGAACTTACCTGTCTTCATCATTGGATCTGGAAGTACATTCAGTTACAGCACCTTTGGATGCACGCATTTCCCTCTCGAGGATCTTGGCATCATGCGGATCCTCCCGAACATGGTCGTGACTTCACCGGGCGACCCGCACGAAGTAGAGGCTATTACCCGTCAATTGTATACCCGAGGTGGTCCTGCCTACATGCGCATTGCCAAGCGCGGCGAACCCACCATGCACACTGCCGACGTTCCTGTCACCATTGGCCGCGCAATTGAAGTGCGCAACGGCAAGGACGCAACGATTATCTCTACCGGTCGACAGCTCCCTAACGCACTTGCAGCTGCAGAAACGCTCGCTACCGAGGGCATCCAGTGCCGTGTGCTCAGTATGCACACGTGGAAACCACTCGACATCGATGCGGTAATCGCTGCTGCACGAGAAACAGGAGGAATCGTGACCGTCGAAGAGCATCTCGCACAAGGAGGGTTCGGAAGTGCGGTACTTGAGGCACTCGCGGACGCCGGCGTGTCTCCGACCGCATTCACACGTCTCGCTATCTCGGATGAATTTCCGAAAGGTGTTGGCATGCAGGACCATTTCCTCGAACAGTACCATCTCACACCCACAGGCATTGCCAACGCTGTAAAATCCATGCGCTAATTTCGTCCATATGACACAATCTGTTGTCATCATCGTCAATGAACTTCTTCGTGGAGGTGCACAGCGCATCATTCTCGACATTGCGTCACGTATCGACAAGACCAAGTTCTCACTGCACGTCGTATTCCTGAAATCTGAGCGAATTTTCCCCGCTGAGACCAAAACCGTACTTGATGAAATTCTCCAAACCGGTGCACGCGTTACCTCTATCGGAGGAGATCAACGCTTCACCCGTAACGAATTCAAACGTCTTGTCGCGTTCTTGCGCCGCGAACGTCCAGCGATTGTACACACCTATCTTCCCTACGCAGGTACTGTTGGTCGTGTAGCTGCGCGCATCGCGGGCGTGAAGCATATCATCAGCACGCAGTGTAATTTGCCAGTGGCCTATACGAAGCGTGTGTACTGGTTAGATCGCCTCACCCTCCCACTTGCCCATGCCTGGACTGGCGCAACCGAAGGCATTGAACAACACTACGGAGGATCGTCTGCACCATTCACCCGCGAAGCTTGGGATCAGGGACGTCGCCACTTCACGATTGTTGCTGGAGTTGATACTGCAAAAATTGCAGCGGTACGCACCAATACGAATCGCACAAAAAAGCGCGAAGAACTCGGCATCCCGACTGACGTTCCACTCGCACTCATGACTGCAAGACTCATCTCATGGAAAGGGCACGAAGAGCTCATTGCTGCATTGGCGAAGGTACCACGCACCCATCTCATGCTCGCCGGCTGGGGACCACTCGAAGCGCAGCTACGTGAACAAGCGAAGTCGCTCGGGATTGCAGATCGCGTTCATTTCCTCGGCGCACGCACTGACGTGTATGAATTGCTCGCTGCAGCAGACCTGTACATCCAAACCTTTTCGCGTGATGCCAAAGGCAACCAGTGGATTGGTCCGAATACAAGTATCATTGAAGCAGCAGCTGCAGGAGTGCCTATTGTGGCAACACGAGTACCACTGATCGATTCACTCATAGAGCATAGCCAGACTGGATTACTCGCCAACGAGCAAGATCCAACAGACCTTGCTGCGCAAATAATCCGAATGGTAGAATCGCCCCAAGATGCAATGCGCATGGGCACGGCTGCACGTGAGCGCGCAACAGAACGATATTCACTCGATCGGATGATAGAGCAAACTGAACAACTCTACACCGCATTACTTTCTCAAGAATAATCATATGGCAGAACAGACACCGTTTGTCCCTGGTACCGATTGGGTGTGGTATAGCCGCGCCGTGTATGGCGAGCGAGAAATCGCTGCCGTGAACGAATCACTACATTCAGACTGGCTCGTTCCTGGTGAATATAGCCGCAAATTTGAAGCTGCGGTGGCTGCAAAGTTCGGCCAAACTGCAGGCCTCTTTGTGAACTCAGGATCGTCTGCAAACCTCATTGCAGCACACGTGTTCAACTTTCCAGCAGGTGGCGAAGTAATTACTCCAGCATGTACTTTCTCGACAACAGTGAACCCACTGTTACAGCTCGGCCTCGTACCTGTGTTTGTCGACGTGGAACTCGACACGTTCAATGTTGACATCACGGCAGTTGAAGCTGCGATCACAGACAAGACCGTTGCGCTCTTCATTCCACATCTTGTCGGCAATCTCAATGACATGCGCCGCCTGCGCGAAATCGCCGATCGACACGACCTTCGCCTCATCGAAGATTCCTGTGACACTATCGGTGGTACGATCAATGGCGAACCGACGGGCAAATACGCAGACGCCAGCACAACGAGTTTCTACGCATCACACATCATGACTGCAGCAGGTGGTGGTGGCATGGTCATGTTCAAGGACAAGAAACTCGCTGAAGAAGGCAAGGTACTTCGCGACTGGGGTCGCGCGCTTCCTGAGCACTTCGATGAAGACCCAGACAAGCGATTCAGCTACACGCTCAACGAAAAGCCGCATGATGGCAAGTTCATGTTCACTAAGCTCGGATTCAACCTCAAACCAATCGACTTGCAGGCAGCATTTGGCCTCGTGCAACTCGATCGTCTCGAAGAGTTCTACGTAATCCGCAAGCATAACTACGCAACGCTCCAGAAATTCTTTAGTCAGTACCCAGAACACTTCATGCCAGCACGTGAGATGGCGGGTGCAGATGTACGCTGGCTCGCATTCCCTGTACTGATTCGCAAGGAATCCTCAATTGATCGCTCCACATTCATGCGCTTCCTCGAGTCACGCAAGATTCAAACACGTGTACTCTTCTCCGGTAATATTTTGCGCCATCCAGCATACGCGAACATCCCACACCGTGTGCACGGAACATTGGATAATGCAGACACCATTCTCACGCAGGCGATGCTTATCGGTTGCCACCATGGTATGACCGAGGCACACCTCACGTATGTGATGGACACCGTTGCTGAGTTCATGAAATCACACACCGCATGAACACAAGGGTCCGCGTAGGAATTGTTACCAGTTGCATCGACAACCGCCCTGCGCGAGGAACAGCACTAGTAGCACGACGGTTTCTCGAACGCCTTGGACGTGGTTCGAGTGAGTTTGACTTCACGCTGATCCACCACGACAAGACTGATGACCCGCTGTACACGCAGTACCCAGAGCTACGATTTCCCAATACAGTATGGCCCGTCGCAAAGACTATGCTCAACGAGAGCACATTCTGGCTCTCACAGTGGATGCGCGGCAACCGATTCGATATCGTACACTATTTACAACCGCGGGTCTGGCCATCATATATCCTCACCGCAAGCCGTCGTATCGTCGTGACTCCACACGAAGCTGGCATCATGAAAAATCTGCATGACGTTGGTGCTGGTGAGCGCGCGTTTCAATTCACCAATAGATACTTGCATCAACGTATGCATGCGCTTCTTGCAGTATCTGCGTACGGCAAGCGAGAGATCGCCTCGACGTACCATATTGATCCGTCACGCGTTCATGTAATTCCCAATGGTGTAGACCTTCACTATCGTCCAATACTTGATACTACAGCAGCACAAGCCACACTCGCGCGTGAGTATGCGTTACCACCAACATATCTCCTCTGTGTAAGCCGTCTCGATCCACACAAGAATATTGTGCGACTTCTTGAGGCCTACCTTACCCTCCGAACCGAACATGGCGTTACCCTCCCACTCGTCCTTGTTGGTGGCGATCATTTGCCCGCGTACAGTCAGGAAGTAACACAGTGCATCAAGAGACTACAGCTGACAGAACATGTGATCCGCGCACCATTCATTCGCGAAGAGCACATGCCTCTCGTATATAGCTGCGCATCACTCCTTGTGTTCCCGTCACTACACGAAGGATTCGGTCTACCTATTCTCGAAGCGTTTGCGTGCCACACTCCTGTAGTAGCATCACGCATTCCAGCATTTGAGGAAGTTGCTGGTGACGCCGCACTCTATGTTGACCCGACGTCGACAGCAAGTATCGTAGATGGTACAATCGCTGCTCTTCAAGATATGACACTCCGTGACCGACTCATCGCATCCGGTGCCAAACGTGTATCGCAGTACTCCTGGGACAACGCCACGGACGCTATCTTCAACATCTATCGTTCACTCCTCACTTGAGTATGCGCCTCCTACTCATCACACAAAAACTTGATCGCGATGACGACGTACTGGGATTCATGCACGGGTGGGTTGCCCACCTTGCGGCACGCGTAGCGCATGTAACGGTTATCTGCCTGTACAAGGGTTCTGTAGCACTCCCAGAGAACGTCACCGTGTACTCACTCGGCAAAGAAGAACGTCAATCGCGTATCCAGTACGTGCGACGCCTCTTTGGTGCACTTTGGCGCGCACGTGGGACCTATGACACGGTATTAGTACACATGAATGTTGAGTACATTCTCCTCGCAGGATGGCTCTGGCGCATCACAGGCAAGCGACTCTTCCTCTGGTACAACCACGCTATGGGAAGTTACAAGTTGCATATTGCATCCTGGTTCACCCACCGTGTGTTCCATACCTCTCCTCATGCGTATAGCGCACGATTCGCACACGCGCTTCGCATGCCTGTTGGTACAGACACCGAACTCTTTCACCCAGACCCGAACATACAACGCATTCCACGATCTATCCTCTGCATCGGCCGCATTGCACCAATCAAACGACTTGAGGTGCTTATTAATGCAGTAAAAATTTTGCACGAAAAAGGCATCCCATGCACCGTTAATGTGTACGGAAGCGCACAGGTACAAGACATTGCCTATTACCGGACACTTCGCGAACAAGCAAAGCCACTGGAACTTGCTGGCAGTATCCGTTTCCATGGTGCAATCGCGAACCGCCTCACCCCTCCACTGTTCCAGAGCCACGATATCCTCGCCAACATGAGTCCAGACGGACTATATGACAAAACGATTATCGAAGGCATCGCAAGTGAGTGTCTCGTAAGTATCGCGAACACCACACTGCGCGACATTCTGCCTCCATGGTCAATTTTTGAAAAAGATAATGCGCAGGACATGGCGCAAAAGCTCCAACAACTCCTCGAACTCGATCCAGCAGCGCGCGCAGAGTACGTTACGCGTGCCCGTGCAGCAATCCAAACCTCTGAAAGCCTCGATTGTCTCCTCTCCAAGCTCCTTACCGCGATGGCACGTTAGCGATTCGCCCGTGCTCGTGTCTGCTCCCACGCATCCACAAACGCCTGCAAATACCCAGCAAAAGACTGGTGCTCGGTATATGGTTCAGGTCGGATACCAGCAGCTATTCTCTTGGTAACCTCGGTAAGAGCTGCCACAAGCGACGCCACTGTTGGCGACGCCACAACACCATCTCCAGGTGTTGCGATTACTTCTCGCGCAATGCCGACATCCGTTGATACAATCGGCAGACCCGCCGCGTGCGCCTCTACCAATGTGCGACCATACCCTTCGAACGCGGACGTGTTCAGGAAGATATCTGCTGACTTGTACTGCGCAAACACTGCATCTACCCACGGAACAAACACCACTGGGGCGTTAATACGTTTTGCGTAGGATTCTAACGCCGCCTTTTGTGACCCATCGCCCAGCACCAGCAATACGGCCTTCGGATGTGTCACTGCAAATTGCTTGACCGCATCTATTGCGAGCGGGATTTGCTTTTCGGTGGTGAGACGTGATGCCATGAGAATGATCGGTGTGCGTCCAGGATACTGTGCATGAACATCCACCCCTGCAGACGCCTTGGCAATCGCAGCAGTGTCCACAAAAATCGGCAGTACCGTAATACGATCAGCAAGGAGTGGGATTGCAGCTACAATTGAATCCTTAATGCGATGTGATACCACACGAATCGTATCTGCACGACGCACGATCATCATTCCAATCCACGCGCGAAGACGTTGCATCCAGGATGTCTTGAATGCAGGATTCAAAAAATCAGTGTGCACCTGCACTTGCCATGGCATCTTGTATTTGCGATGAATCCACGCACCCACAAGACCAGTTTCAAATGGATCTTGTGTGGTGAGCACCCACGTTGCAGTGGGCGCGGCATCAACAATTGCCACTGCACGATCGTATGCAACCCGGAAGAATGCCGATCGTGCTGGTGTTCTCGTCGGATAGACAAATAATTTTGGCGCAAGTTGCAGCGAAGCTGGCCCTGCTTCCTGTATCTTGGTGTATACAACAATGTGCAATGCATCAACATGCGCTGCATATGCTGCCATACGAACTGCAACGGGCGAATTAGGACGCAGAATTTCTGCATCAGTGCTCAAACTCAACACCTGCATAGCATGCTGCAATATGCTTGATATATGGCTGTAGGATACGGTAGGATACGTGTAACGTCAATGCTATGCATATCACCCTTGCCGCAGGAATATTCTACCCCGATGTTGGTGGTCCCGCGATTCATGTGCGCAAGATCGCCGAAGCTGCGGTGGCGCACGGATGGTCCGTCACCGCTGTTGCTTATGGCGACACAAAAGAGCCAGACACCTTCACGTTCCCAGTTCGCCGCGCTTCTCGACGCTGGCCCAAGCCACTGCAATGGGTGGCGTATTTTGGCATCCTCATGCGCACGGCATGGCGTAGTGATCTCATCTACGCCTTTGATCCAACTGCAGCTGGACTTCCTGCACGCATCGCAGCAGCAATCCTGCGCAAGAAATTTATCATTCGTATTGGCGGCGATCCTATCTGGGAGCGAACGGTTGAGAAAGGAAAGCGCATCATCTCCATCACCGACTACTACCAACAAGCACTCCACACGCAGGACAAGCCACTCACGTTTCGTCTCATCCGCTTCGTACTTGCTGGTGCACAGCGCGTGATCACCTATGCAGAGATGCTCGCGGCAATCTACACGAACCATTTCGACGTACCTCGTGAAAAAATTGTGATCATTAAGAATCCTGTCTCACGACGCGAGACAGCAGCTTCTACCTTGCCAGCCGAAGGCCCACACATACTTTTTGCAGGAAGATTCGTGCGCTATAAGAACCTCGAACGCGTAATCGATGTCTTTGCGACCGTACGCACAAAGCTGCGTCGCGGAACGCTAACGCTCATTGGTGCAGGCCCTGACGAGGAACGATTGCGCGCACGCATCGCAGCAAACCACCTCGGACAATCGGTTACCATCCTCCCGTCGCTACCCCAGACTGAACTGTTCGACCATATCCGCGCTGCATCTGTAAGTATCGGACCAGCACTCACGGAGTTCAATCCCAACTTCATTCTCGAGTCTCTCTCGTTGGGCAAGCCCGTGATACTCACCCGCAACCACGGCCTCTCCGTACAAATTCCAGACAACTATCTCTTCGATGCGCTCAGCAACAAGGACATGGAGCGTGCCTTCACGCTCTTCTTCCACGACGACTCCTACCGATCGGCGGTTGAGATGGTCAATGCGTTACCTCTCAATCACCCCTGGGAAGACGTCACAGCCGCACACATCACTCTCATCGAATCTCTATGCGCAAACCAACGGTAGCAATCATCGGTGTGGGCCGCTGGGGCAAGAAGCTTCTTACGACTTTTGCTGAGCACAGCACTGTTGTTGCTGCGTGCTACCAAGGATCACCAGAAACTGCGCAGTGGCTACAGCAAAGCTTTCCTAATCTTCGCACCACAACCAACGCACAGGAAATTCTCAACGACACCTCCATCCAGACTGTTGTCATCGCGACACCGATCGCAACGCACTTTGCGCTCACGAAGGCAGCACTTCTGGCTGGAAAGGACGTGTTTGTAGAGAAGCCGCTCACCACCAATACGCGAGAAGCGAAGACGCTTGTCGCACTCGCAACCAAGGCACAACGTATCGTCAACGTGGGTCATGTATTCTGTCACCATGAAGCACTCACGAAGCTCCAGTCACTCACCAAGAATGACCCGATCGTGCGCGCAGACTTCACGTGGAATAAGTGGGGCACGTTCCAGGAATCGGTACTCTGGAATCTCACCTGTCACGATGTTGCTCTTGCCATCATGCTCATGGGAACACCCCGCACCATCACACAGGTGCAGTCTTGGGGTACGGTGACAAAAGAAGATGTCGTCACCGTACGCCTCACTTTCCCTGCCGGTCGCGAAGCATTGATCACCACCAACCGCCTCGCCATGCCACGCGAGTCTGCCGGCGGCACCAAACAAAAAATCCTCACCCTGCGTACCAAGAGTGGCAAGCTCTTGATCTGGGACGAGGAACATATCTACACGTGGAACGAAGCAACACAATCCACTACAACACTCTTTACCGCAAAGACACCAGCACTCGAATCAGAAGTTCGCACGTTCCTGCGCTGCGTACAAACACGCAAACAACCAACCACAGACGCAGCCTTCGGCGCAGCAGTAGTTACTGCCGTGGAGAAGCTTACGCGATAAGGCGGACTACTTGGTCCGCAGCGTCCACACAATTTCCAATTTTCCCGGAGAAGATAACAATCGTCCGATCGTTGAGCGCCTCTACCATGGTTGGGCGTGCATCTGTTGCATCCAAATGCGGCAATACCGTTCGCACGGTGAACATGGAGCCCACGTGCTCAGCTTCGACTATCTGTGGAATGAACTGCGCTGCGGATTCAACAAACACTGCGTATCGTGTCATCGCCGGATTCGCGATAATGCCACGATTCAGCAATGGTCTGATCTCTTCTGGAACCTCTGCAATATAGCCAGTGTTTGTGTGATGGATTGCATGCACAACATTACCCATCAGCGCCAAATCACTGCGACCGTACCGATCCAAGCACATGAACGGTCCATCCATAATTACCACCGAGGCAGAACGCAGCGACTGTGGCAATCGGACTACCGGCTTCTCACAAACCTCAAATTGATACTGACGCCCCACACCCTCAGGTAAGAGGCCATTGATCGACGCATACGTTGCGATGACTACTTTGTCATACGCTTCAAGCTGTGCGGTTGTTGCTTCAACACCAAGACGCAGCTCCACCCCATGCACCATCAGCCGTTCAAGGCACAACTCTCGCAACATCACGGGGTCGAAGCATGCTTCGTGTACGCGCACGGAGAGTTCCACACTCTCCCGTCGCATGAACGTTGGATACTCCTCGACATACTCAAGGCCATGCGCATCACAAAACGCACGAAACTGTTGCGCATCCACCAGACTCCCCTGCGCCGCAATACCGTAATAATGTACCGCATCATCGATAACTGCCGGTGCATAGGTTGCGCGGAATGACTGCTCCGCGCGAAGACAGGACATCACCGTCTCACTACTGCGCGGATAATGATACCCACGATGGAGTCGCATCTGATTGATCCCAGATGCAGCCTGAAGAATGTCACCTTCTTTCTCGAAGAGTGTAACGGTGTGCCCAGCCTCTCCTAATTTGTATGCAGCAGTGACCCCGAAGATGCCACCACCCACGACTGCGATTCGCATAGTGATTTGAGCCTAGTACACCACCTTTTTGACTTTTCTGCAACGGAATGGAGAGACAATTTCTTGACAATTTGCACGTGAAATGGTAGTCTCTCTTGTTACGGAAGTACTTTGTTGGTGCGCATCTGGAGCAACAATCCAACCGCGAGCACATTCACCCCCGGAGTAATACGATCCAGAAACGGCCGGGCTTGTGGTGTGCGGTACACTCGTAGCAGTGCTGGGCAGAATTTTACCCTCTGCCCAGCACTTTTTTTGTTTTAAAATAAGATCAAAATATCACTTGATCATTGACAAAACCTATTTTGTGTGTTACATTACTCGGTCCTGTGTTTCTCACACAGGGTTCAATCATCGCACGCGGATAACACCTCAAAAAAGGAGCTACACTGATGAGCTCGAAAATCGCCGTCCTTTCCACGTCGCAGATCCAGGAAACCTTCAACACGCGTGGTCTTCCTACGCCGACCGCGACCTACGAGCTGCCCCAGGAGGACGAGACGCATGGAATAACCCTCATGAACTTCTACTCCACTGGCATCCTCGAGCACTGCATCGAGAACGGATTCGAGGTGTACGTTGTGACCACGCGCGAAGCAAACCAGCTCAACACCCACGACCAGTGGTGGATGGACCTGGTGGGAGGCGACCGCATCTTCACCACGCCTACCCAGGACCACGCGGCGACGCTGCGGATGTCGGAAGATGAGCGGCATCTGGAGCGCTCGAACCGATTCTTCCAGCCCTGGCGACAGCTCTTCCAGCGCGTGGGCATCGAGTTCCCTGAGTGTCGGTACGGATTCTGGACCCAGCTCTCAGGCTCCCTCCAGAAGTACAACATGACCTGGGGAGGCAGCATCAAGCTGCCCGACAACAAGCCCTGATCCAACCACTCATCACAACCTCACCCCGATCACCAACTTCTGCACTGTGCAGGATGCGGCGATCGGGGTGGTTGTTTTTTTGTGCCATCAAAAAGCAAAAACCCACCCTCTCGGGTGGGCACCTTGCGGACCGGACGGGACTACTGCGTGGTCCCACCCGGAGCTCAAAAATACAACTGCTCACCTTTTCGGGTGAGCAGTTGTTTCAGCGGACCGGACGGGACTCGAACCCGCGACCTCCGCCGTGACAGGGCGGCATTCTAACCAGCTGAACTACCGGTCCATGAAGTGAGCGAAGTGGCGAACCGAAGGTTCAGACACTTCCGAACGAAATGGGTCGGTCTGGCAAAGCCAGACAGGTCCGATGCATTCGTATCGCTAACGAGCCCTACTATAACGCAAAGTACTATCTCTGTCCAGAGCAAAAACTCTTACCAAACTCGTGCAAAATGTGGATAAAAAACAAAGAGGTCCCAGAGCGTTCGCATGTCGTTTGACTTGCTACTTACTCTGAGACCTTCTTCGGTTCAGTTCACGGCTTCCGTCGCGTTCGGCCTTCCTGCGTTGAAGCAGGTCGGCCGGGCGCTCAGGTCGATCAGCCGGCGGGCGGCGGCGTGGGTCCGCAGACCGGAGCCTCGCCCTCGACGAGGGTCTGGCAGGTCATGCCGTCACCACACGCTGCCCCGTCGAACGAGGACCAGACGCAACCGTCAGCGGCGGAGCAAAACGTCAGCGTGCACGGATTCCCGTCCTCGCAGATCGCGTTGTCCTTCACCGTGACCTTGCACGAGCCCTCCCAGCACTCCTGCGTGGTGCAGGGGAAGCCGTCGGTCTCGCACGAGGTGCCGTCGGTGACCGGCGTGTGCGAGATGCCCGTCATGGGATCGCACGCGTCGGTCGTGCAGACGTTGCCGTCGTCGAGAACCGGCATCTCGCCTGCGAGACACGTCCCGCTGGGCGGCGAGCACGTCTCGACGCCGTTGCAGACGTTGTCGTCCGAGCACTTCTTCGGGGTGGAGACGGAGCACGTCCCCGCCTCGCACATGTCGCCCTCGGTACACCCGTTGTCGTCGTCGCAGGCCGCACCGTCCTTGACCGCCGCGGGGTTGTAGCACGTGTGGCTCGAGAGGCAGAAGTCGCCGGTGCAGGCGTTGCCGTCGTCGCACTCGGCGTCCACCTCGCACTCGTGCACGAAGCACCCGAGTTCGACGGTGATCAGGCACGCACCCTCGCTGCAGTGGCCAGAGTTGGGCGTGACGCAGACGCCCTGGATCTGGCCGCTGGTCATCGCATCGGCCAAGGCCGCGTTGCAGACCGCGTCGGCCTGCTCCTGCGTCTCGCCGGCGCAGTCGACACCCTTGAGCGCGAGCTCATTGGTGGCGAGGTTGCTACCGGAGCACTTGCCGGAGGGGCACTCGTCCCCGCCGGTGACGCCCGGCCCGCTGCTGATGGCGCCGGTGGCGTTGGGGTCGGCCCCGCAGGCGGCGAACAGGACAACGGCGATCGTGGTACAACGCTTCTTCAACATGGTCTTCATGGACTCTCCTCACTCGCTGGCACACCGACGTGGTGTGCCGCATATTGGCCCCAGATGGGGCGTTGAAACGACCCAGTGCGGGCCGGCACGCACCCTTTCGGATGGGAACCAGACGAACGAGGGAAATCCTCGCTGTCCATAGGCACGCGCCACGTATGCTTGTGGTGAAGCACAGGTGTCGCGGGCCTAGGGAACAGCTCTTTTGTTCAAAGTTCAACACGGCGTGGCGACTAGATCGTCACGTCGAGTTAGCACCTTACCAGGTAATGTAAATCCTGTCAAGAGGCGAAAGTGGGCTAAAATAAACGGTTTTTAGTGTACCTTCCGGAAGCCGACTGTCTCAGGGGTCAATTCCAAGGCGCTTGCCATGGCCCCGCGATAGACCGTGAACTCTCCATACCGGTTATTCAGTCGATCCAATGCTGGAGTAATTGCGGATTCCTCCCGAGGCGGTTCGAAGAGACTCTCCTGACTTGCACGTGGCGTGAGCCGAGACACCCCAATTCCAATGAGACGGAAGGGTGAGAGTGGTCTAGTCTCGCCCATAAGCTTCGACGCAACCGTAAAGAGCGCATATGAATCCTCGATAGCAGGAACACTATCCATATGTGCCGCGTCTCCTGTGCCATCCCACGTACGCCAGAATACGAACACCCTGCCAGCCATCTTGTGTTGCTGGCGCAGTCTTCGTCCCACACGCTCACACATCTTCATAAGCACAGGACGTAGTGCACGCGCATCACGAGTGCGAAATGGTAACGAGTATTGCGCGCTGATCGACTTCTGATCTGCGACCCGATCAGTATCGAGCTCTTCGACTTCGACTCCACGCAATTTCGCCCACCACCCATACCCCATGCGACCGAAAAGGCGCACGAGTTGCACCGGATGCGCGTGATACAACTGTTCGAGCGTCTCTATACCCACAGCGTGCAACTTACGCGCACTTGCGCCACCAATCCCCCATGCGCTCTGCACATCACGGCCAACATACCATGCAGGCAAATCATCCTTCGTAAGCACCACCAAACCATCTGGCTTCATGGAGTCACCTGCGAGCTTCGCAAGAAATCGTGTAGGTGCAATGCCAATGCTACAGCGAATCCAGTCCCCAACCTCCGTCGCAAGACGCTGCTTGAACTCGTGTGCCACACCAACCGCGTCCTGAAGATTGCGCGCCACCCAATCGATGTCGAGGAACGCTTCATCAATGCTGTATTGCTCAACTGATGGTGAATACGTATGACACAGTGCCATGAACTTTTGCGAGTACTCACGATACAGTGCTGCGTTGCTGGCACGCGCCACCACAGAGGGACACCGCTCTTGCGCTTCTGCATACGTCATACCCGTCTTGATACCATACAGACGCTTTGCTTCAACTGATGAAGCGAGCACACATCCGCGCGGTGAAACGTACGCAAGTACCACCACTGGTTTGCCACGCAATGATGGATCAACTTGCTGCTCAACAGACGCAAAAAAAGAATTCATGTCGACATGCATGATCATACGATGGGAGTTATCCACAAAAATTTCTTGAAAGCTCTAGCGCACTCTTATATACTTTCGAATGTCACAATTTATTTGGGACAGAAAAATACCGGGGCGGCCATGTATCGCACGGTATTTTTCGTTATCGCAAATTTCATGCGGTTCCGAATCGGCGAATTACAGCACGCACAATGCCCTGAATGTTCACATGACGCGCGTAGATCGGTTTCATGGTGCGATTGGCTGGCTGTAGTCTGATGCGCGTCTTCTCTCGATAGAATTTCTTCAGTGTCGCGTACGCATTATCGAGCAATGCAACGACTACATCTCCATTACTCGGCGATGGATTGCGCTCGACCACTACATAATCACCATCGAAGATCCCTTCTTCGATCATGGATTCACCACGCACACGCAAGACATACGAGTTGAAACTGTCTACAACAAATTGCGCAGGGACTGCAAATGTCTCATGCGTCTCCACAGCCTCAATAGGCTGTCCTGCAGTAATAAATCCCGAAAGTGGAAGTAGAATCGTGCGCCCTGTACGCGCAGACTGTCGCGTAAGCTCGATGCCGCGAGGCTGATTGGGATTACGACGAATATATCCCTTGGCCTCCAGGGCCGTGAGATGCTCATGAACCGTCGCAACAGACTTGAGTCCGAACTCTTTCGCGATCTCTGGCAGAGAAGGTGCATACCCTGTCTGGAGACTCGCATTCACGATGTACTCGAGTATCGCTTTTTGCTTGGGTGTAAGCATACGAATAGGTTATATTCGTAGTATACCCGAAAGAAAACCGAAAGACTAGTTCACCTGCTGTGGATAAGCAATTTACGCCTTGATTTCACGCACTTCTGGTGCACCATCAACGAGGGAAAAGACGAGGAGCGATGCGCGTGTCTTCACCAATTTCTGTTTGCTCAAGAATGCACGCATAGCGCGTACCTCATCCTTGGCCGCAAAAACCCGCGGCAGCACACCCCAATAGAGGGTGAGCTGACGTGCGTGTGCTGGGTCCAATGCTGAGACAATAATCGGGAGCTCTGGGCGGTACCGTCGAATCATAGGTGCCAGATGTGCTGCACTCTTCTCCACGAGAATCGCGTCAATCGCCGTCACACGAGCAAGCAGTGACGAAACAGCTCCAAGCTCTTCGTGATGGGGCAATGGATGATCCACATCCAATCGATAATCATCGAAAACTGAATTCTCTGTTGCTTCAATAATACGTCGCATGATTGCGACAGATTCAACCGGATATTTGCCGCTTGCTGACTCACCAGAGAGCATGGTTGCATCGGTGTGATCAATCACTGCATTCGCAACATCACTGATCTCTGCACGAGTTGGACGCGGATTATTCACCATACTACCAAGCATCTCTGTGGCAACAATAACAGCTCGATTCTGTTCAATCGCCTTCTTGATAATCGTCTTCTGAATGATGGGCACCTGTGCGCTATCTACCTCCAAAGCCAAATCGCCTCGCGCGACCATCACGGCATCCACAGATTCAATGATTGCATCGAGATCCTCGACTGCTTCATGCATTTCGATCTTTGCAACAAGAAGCGGCATGCGCGCACCCTTCGGAAGCCCTCGCTTCACAAGGGCTCGCAGCTGCTGTACGTCTGCTGCACTACGCACAAACGAAAGAGAGACAATATCCACACCGTTCTTGAGCCCGAACTGCAAATCCTTCTTATCCTTGTCGGTGATAGTATCGACAGATAGTCGAGCGCTCGGTACATTGAGACCTTTGTGACTCTTGAGGAGCCCACCAACACACACCGTCGCACTAATCTCCTTGCCTTGTACACGCGTTACTTCTACTTCAAGAAGCCCGTCGTCCAACAGGATGCGATCCCCTTTCTTCACATCTTTGTACAGCGAAAGCAATTGCACCGGGATCGTGTTCTTGCGTGGCTTGATATCGCACGAAAAAACCACAGCTGCACCGCGCGTGAGCATCAAGCCATTGCCCAATTCTCCCACACGAATCTTCGGCCCAGACAAATCCTGCAGCAATGCCACTGGCACACCAACTTTCTTTGCTGCTGCTCGTACCGCTCGCATGAGTCGCAGATGCTCTGCATAGGTCCCATGTGAAAAATTGAGTCTGCAGACATTCATGCCTGCCCGTATCATCTTCGTAAGCGTAGCAACGGTGTTGCTCGCCGGACCGATGGTACAAACGATTTTGGTGCGCTTCATAGTGCTAACTTCTTATTGACAAATGGCACGTTATTTGCTATCTTAGAGTCCCAACCCCTCACAAAGGAGGTGCTCTATGCGACGAACCCGTCGCATCTCGAGATTCAACCGATCTGGAAGGAGGTACAGCATCAGCCATCGACTTCGTTCCAGTATCCGACGCTCCCTCAACCTCGACTAAGACGAGGTCCGAAGGAGTGGAGAGCGCTTTGTCTTGTCTTGGTCTACCCTCGACACTGCAAAGCGCTTTTTCTGTTCTAACTGCGTCTGATACATGCGAGCCAGGACCGGCACCAATGCATGGACAACAAAAACAGAATCCTTATAGGCATCAGGCGTCTTGATGTCGCTCAACAGTCCATCCGCCAACACAACAAATCGATCATATGTCGCAAACACATCACGCACAGCGCCAGTTTTGGATGCATGACGAATACCAGCCTCAATTTCTGCTATATCCGAGCGGAGTACTGCCGCAGTGTCTGCATCAATAAGCGACGCAAACCCTTGATACTTCTTACACACTTCATGCATCGCCATGATTGATTGCTGTTGCAATTGTGCAAGAAGCTCATCAATCGTGGACATAACCCATTTTTCTTGCGCAGCACCTGTCAGAGATTGGCGAGTGTCAACCAATCGCATCGCGCTATCTACTTGCTCCTTCTCCAGAGCCATGATCACCTTGGGCAATACCGTGAGTCGCTCGATACTATCCGTATGTGGTGAACGATAATACCGCACCTCCGAAAGATACTTCGGTCCTTGTTTGCCTCCAGATACACCACGAATAGAATTTTCAATATCCCACGCCTTGTTATCCAGAACACCAGAGGATTGAGCAGTGGTTACGTCGACAGCAAGACGAAACGGTTCAACATCTTCTTGTGTTGATTGCCACTCAAGAACAAAATCAACACCATTACCAATATCATCGTACGACGTCGTGGTGAACACTTCACAGTCCGCACCAAACCACCTCTCATCAACAATGCGTGAAGCCAAAAATGCTTCTGCAAACCGTGCGCGCTTATCCCGAGACGCTTCACGCTCCGAGTGAGTTCCTTGCTGAATCGCATCAGTCAGTCTCTTCTCGTATGCCATGTCTTGTGCGATCTCCTGCGAGGAATAGAGACCCGTAGGCGCTTCATCGATAATCTCGGTGAGTGTAGGTCGCTGTCGCTCATACCTAGTCACAAACAGATCGCATCGTTCAGACAGCGTGCTTCTTTCAACACTACGAAACGATTCACCTCCCGAAGCATGCGAATTGCGCTCAATGCGGCCTGCTCCTTCAAGTCTTTGTGCACGCTGTATCATATTTATTGATCTGAATATTCATCAACCGTGACCTTTGCCTCAAGCGTCTTACCACCACGCAAAAAAGTTATCGTGATCGTGTCCCCAGGCCAATACTTGGTGAGTACGCGCGGAAGACTCATACGCTCAGTAAGAGACTCGGTATTAATACGGGTAATAATATCGCCAGGCTTAAGTCCTGCCTTTGCTGCAGGAGACCCTGCAATCACCGACCCTTCTTCTGGCTGAATTAATGCTCCCTCTGCCGAAGGCAACGCGTTCATTTCCTGAATCTCTGGAGTGATTGTGATATAGCGAACACCGAGCCACGTTCTCACAACGCGACCGTGTTTGCGCACCGACTCCATCGATCGCTTTGCTACATTAATAGGAATCGCAAATCCCACTGACTGACCCTGCTGACTCACCGCAGTATTCATACCAATGACCTCGCCTCGCAGATTGATAAGCGGTCCACCAGAATTGCCCGGATTAATTGCAGCGTCGGTCTGTATCGCTTCTTCAATCACTTCACTTGAGCCAAACGCATCACCCGCAACCACACGACGGTTCACCCCAGAGATGATGCCGCGTGTCACACTATTATCAAATTCAGAAAACGCATTTCCCACGGCGATTACTGTCTGCCCTATAACCACCGAGTCAGAATCACCGATTGTAACTGGCTTGAGATCAGGCGCGTCGATTTGGATAATAGCAACATCGTTGATCGCATCCTTACCCACGACACGCGCTGTGTATGTTTTGCCCGTAGCAAGCGTCACTCGATATTCGACGTTCTCTGCGTCTACAACATGACGATTGGTAAGAATCATTCCATCCGTGCTAATCACAAACCCCGTTCCACCTCCCACCTGTACTTTGCGTGTGGGAGTCGATGTGGACGTTGCAGCACGCCCACGCAATAACTGATCAAGGAGCGGCATGGGGCCAGTCATGCGAGAAAGTGCTCTCCCCTCTTCCTGGAACATACCAATACTTACCACAGACTCGTTCGCTGATCGAACAACACTAATCGTTGCAGCTTCTTCATCCTGCAAACTGCGCAATCCTGCTGCAACTTGTGCTGGATCTGGAGCAGTGCGTTGTGTAACGTCTCGGTACTGACGATCAAGGATCGCATCCAGCGGCTGCCATGCCAATACCACCACCGCTGAGGCCACTGCCCCAACGATTGCAGACACAACAATACTTCCTGTGCGGGAAGGTGACGGATGATGTTCAGACATACCAAATGTTCGTATCAAAAGAGATGCTTCTCTAATTGTACCACACGGTTGTTCTCTACTGATATGCCTTCTTGCCGAAGCCTGCGTATTTTGTCTTCTGTGCCGCGAGCAAACCCCCCAATACTCCCATCAGACTTCACTACTCTATGGCAAGGAATATCTCCGATACACGGATTCTTCCCAAGTGCAGTTCCCACCGCGCGAACCGAGCGCGGGCTCCCTATTGCCATAGCAAGACGCGCATAGGTTGTCACCATACCTCGCGGCACCTGTTCACAGGCTGCAAGTACCCGGCGGGTGAATACAGAAAGATCTGTGATACTCTGACGCTGGTTACTCATGATTACTTGCCGAAATGCACTCCAAAACGGTCTAAAATTTCACTGGGGGCATCATGAGTGATAGAATTTGTAATCTTTCCCAGCTGTTCATCAATGAATGGCGGTAGATACATAAAACCAGCAAGAATCGTACCAACAACAAGCAGGATCTTGATCCAAGTCCAAATGGATCCAAGTATTTGCATCTTGCGAATGTTGCGCGTGAGACGCGTGTTCTCCGCAAGCAGCTCATTATTTTTCTGGAGCAACTTCTTCAGTTCATCGAACTGCTCTTGTGTCATACAACAGAACGCTTAGTGGTTTTACGTGCCGAAGGCTTGCTTCGTGCAATCTTATTGAGTTCTCTTTGAAAACTATCCACGTCCTGAAACTGCCGATATACACTCGCAAATCGAATATATGCAATGGTATCAAACTTCTGCAGATGCTTCATGACCAGCTCTCCAAGTTCAAGACTCGTGATCTCTCGCTTTTTCTTTTTTTGAATGTCCTGCTCAATACGATGCAACAGTGACTTAAAGGCGTCTGCAGTATAGGGACGTTTTTCCAATGATTTGTGCAAACCACGTGCCAACTTATCACGAGAATATGCCTCTCTCGTTCCATCATTCTTTACAACAATAACATCGAGAATCTCTGTTTCCTCGCTTGTTGAAAATCGATATTCACATTTTTCGCACTCTCGTCGACGGCGAATACTCAGCCCGTCTGGGGAGACGCGTGAATCAACCACCTTGGTCTCCTTGCTACGACACACGGGGCAGTGCATACGCAATGCGCTATGCTCCACCCATCTTGCGACGGATGAATGCGGGAATTTCGAGCTCTTCGTCTGCAGTTGGCAACTCCGGTGCTTCTTCAGCGCCACGACGTACTACTGGCTTGTTAGGTTGCGCCGGTACCGTCTTCTTGTTGCGATCGAGAAGGTCTGCAGAACGATCTGGCATCTCAACTGCTGGCGTTACAGGACGCGCAGGAGGTGTGTATGTTGGTGCCTGAGGTTGTGGCACTGGTGGTGCTGAAGGCGTCTGGAAGTATGACCGCTGCTGCTGGAAATAGGCCTGGCGATCAGGCTGCTGCTCTACTACGCGTGGAGCACGACGTTCACCGAATCCAGTTGCGACAACTGTAATCTTGATCTCATCTTTCATGCTCTCATCCACATTGGCACCGAAGATAATCTTCGCATCCTCATCAGTATTCTCTGTAATAACGCGTGCTGCTTCGTTGACTTCCTGCATGGCAAGATCCAGACCACCTGTAATGGTGAAGAGTACACCACGAGCGCCTTCAATTGATACTTCAAGAAGCGGGCTGGCGATTGCAGCTTTCGCTGCATCAACAGCGCGGTTCTCTCCTGTTGCGCGCCCAATACCCATGAGCGCACTACCCGCATCACGCATGATCGCCTTCACATCCGCGAAGTCAACGTTGATAAGGCCTGGGAGGGTGATGATTTCAGAAATACCCTGCACACCCTGACGCAACACGTCATCGACAATCTTGAAGGCATCGAGAAGCGAAGTCTTCTTATCAATAATCTGCAAAATGCGATCATTAGGAATACTAATAATCGTATCTACATTCTTCTCCAGGTCGGCATACCCTTGTTCTGCAATAGCACGACGCTGCGCTCCTTCGAATGTGAACGGCTTCGTTACCACCGCAACAGTAAGAATTCCAAGCTCGCGGGCAATTTTTGCGACCTCAGGAGCTGCACCAGTTCCCGTACCTCCACCAAGGCCACAGGTGATGAACACCATGTCTGTTCCTTTAATGAGATCGCGAACTTCATTCTGTGACTCCTCTGCAGCAGCACGACCCATATTGGGATCCATACCCGCACCAAGTCCACGAGTAACCGACTTACCAATATGTAATTTCGTAGGTGCAAGCGCATGGTGCAATGCCTGCACATCCGTATTAATCGCAACAAAATCCACACCTCGAATCTTCGCTGCGACCATGCGATTGACTGCTGAATTACCAGATCCACCAACACCAATCACTTTGATTTTAGCGAATGTTTCAAGGGCAGGTTTAACTTCGGGCATACAGGAACTTCAATGGTTGAGTACAGGAGAAGTGTACCGCAAAACCCCCTGGGAATACAAGGATACGCCCTATGGAATTAGCGACTTAAACCACTTTCTGACTTGTTTACTGACTTTGTCTACGGTCTTAAATTTTGAGATGACTGAACCAACAGAGGTGCTACCACTACTTTTCACCTGCATTCCCCACTGCACCAAACCAATCGCAGTAGAAAATGCGAGATCGTTCACCTTATCAGTCACACTGCTCACCTCCAACGGGTATCCAAGTGTAGCTGGCAAGTAGAGCGATTCCTTTGCGGCCTCAACAATACCTGGAAGCTTCGAACCACCCCCGGTAAGAATAATGCCCGCAGGAAGAAGGCGGCTTCGACCTACCTTCTTCAGTTCTGCATCTACCATTTCAAAAATCTCTTGTACACGTGCTTCAATAATCTCTGCCACGTACTTGCGCGACACTTCCTCTGCATTCTCTGAGCCAAGATCCGCAAGATTAATGACTTCTTTCTTATGCACACCTTCAGAGACTGCAGTGCCGTATTCAATCTTCACACGCTCTGCCACATCAATTGAGGTGCGCAATCCAAGAGCAATGTCATTCGTAATGTGTTCTGAACCAACAGGCAATACTGCGGAATGAATCACATCCCCTTCCTCATAGATAGCAACACTTGTCGTCGATCCACCCAGATTCATCACGACTGCTCCAAGTTCTTTTTGACGACGCGTAATAACTGCTTCGCCAGTTGCCAACACACCCAAAACAAGATCATCAATATCAACACCCGTTCGATACACCGAACGCGTCAAGTTCTTAATTTGTGATGACACCCCTTGAATGATCTGTGCATCAACTTCAAGCCGGACACCGGTCATTCCTACCGGATCCTTGATGCCTGATTGCCCATCAACCGTGAAGCTCTTCGGTAGTACGTGCAGGATTTCGTAATTGATTGGCGTTGCCACTGTACGCGCAGCTTCAATCGCACGCTGCACATCTTCTTCTGCGATCTCTCCGTCATTACGCGAAACGGCGACTACACCCTTGCTGTCTTGGGACAAAATATGACTTCCAGAAATCGCAACCCACATGTGCTCAACCGGACCACCGATCATGCGCTCAGCACGTTCAAGACAAGCACTGATACAAGACACGGTATCTTCAATGCTTGTTACAATTCCCTTGTGTACACCTTCAGACTGCACTTCTGCAGCTCCAATAATATGAAGGGTTTCATCGCCCTCAGCACGAACCATCGGCTGCCCCACGGCAATGCGGACGGCGGTTGAGCCGACATCAAGTCCACAGATGTATTCTTCACGCATCTTTGCACGCATGGGGATTTCAAGATTTGCTGATAGTATACACTATTTTCTCCTGGAGCGCATACATTCGTTCTGCGTCAGATTTCTTGCCATGGTCATGCCCAAGCAAGTGCAGGAGTCCATGCACCAACATACGTGTCGCTTCCTCACGAACGGTCACGCGATGTGTCCGCGCCTGACGAACAATTTGAGGCACACACAATACGAGTTCGCCCAGTGCCACCGCATCTTCACCGCGCTGCGGCCACTTCGTACCATGAGCCTCATGCGCAGGAAATGAAAGTACATCTGTTACCGTTGCCTCACCAGAATATTGCGCATGCAAACGCTTCATACGTTCCTCCCCTGCAAGCACGACTGCAATTGTACGATCATCTGGCACACGCAATGCACGCGCAGCAGCAGCAACAACGCGCGTGACAAACGCCCGCGCTATTCCGCCTGTTCGTACATAACTCACGGTCTCGATAATCATGGGGTCGTAGACGTTACAGTCTCTTCCGGTGCTGCTACTGACGGAGTCGATGATACAGTACTTGTCGTTGATGTAGCAGCAGGTGCACTAAAGACCGCACCAGGTGGCTCTGTTGCATCTGCAAGTACACTCATAACAAAACTCTCCGCCATCATACGCACACTGCGACGGAAGTTCACTGCATTACGAATTCCAGGATGGTACTCCATCACAAAGACGCTCTTCTGATTCACGAAGTAAAAGCGCATGAACGAAGGTTCATACCACCCGGTCAATTCACGCCGATTCGACCACGATGTAAGTGCAGAATACTGTGTCGAAGGGTTGTGTGTTGCAAACCAGGATACAAATAGCTCATTCTCTTTGAGAGGGAAAGCTTGAATCGTTACGAACTCACCAGTAAGTGAGGTGAATGTCACTTCGTCACTTGTGCGCTCGTCCACAGGTGCTGCCAGCCAATCTCGCGGATGGAACACTGCATAGTCATGCACAGGATTCACATAGCGAACTACGTTTGGCGACTCTTCAAGCATTGCTGGTGCCTCTACCAACGGATCAAACAAATTAGTCAACTCAACACCGTCGGTAAACGTATCAAGATCTGTATCCGCAATTGCTGGATCAGTTTTGTACAATTCCTCTTCAACATCCGTCAACCCATCACCATCGAAGTCTATGGTGTCGCCCACTGATGCGATCGGCAACAAGACGTCAGGATCTACAACCGGAGCCGTGTCCGCAACTACAGTGCTCGTCGGTGTGATGTTTGCATCCTGTGGGATCTCTTGGTCAGGCTCTTCTTCTCGAACCACTGGTGGTACATCAACCACTGGTGTCGGTGCAACATCACGCGTGTAGAACCACGTGGCAGTTCCCGCAACAGCAAGAACCACAGCACCCAACGAACTCAACAACACCACCTTCATCTTTGAGCTGTGTGCTGGCGCGTGCTGAATTTGAGCTTGAGCACTCGGACCTGGTGTGTCGAAGACAGACCCGATACTCGTAGTAGACTGTGTAGCAATTGTCGACGTATTCGCACGTGCTGCAGCTGAATTAGGGTTCAGTTGCTCTGGAGTCGGAGCTGCATCAGCAGCTGAAATTGTTTTGCCATAGAAAGCCTTGGGAATTGTATGGATACGCAACGAATCGTCCGGTATTTCGGACGAGGTCGCGGATCCTACAGGTGGCTGCTTGGAACCAAACATGATGAAACGAACAAATTATGGAGCAATAGCACTCGTACTTGTTGCTGTGACAGTAAGCAACATGCCAGCACCCTTCGGGTTATATCCGTTCTTCACCTCAACACCATCCAGGTACGTATCTCCATCCGAATCGGGATTCGTAGGACTTGTGCCATGAACCAATACTTCTTCCCGGTCATTCAGTCCGTCATCATCAGTATCAACATCTCGAGGGTCTGATCCATTGGTAACTTCGTCGGCATCAGCGAGGCCGTCACCATCCGTATCCGTTGCAGCCATTACCTGGCTCCCTTGTTGTTCCGGAGTGGTTGTGGTTACTGGGCTCACGAGATCTGGAGTTGTGGTGGCTGCAGGCGCAATCACGTCCTCAAACGGACTCACCACTTCTTCCACATTCTCCTCAACAGGGATGGCGTCAGATTGTGATACTGCTGTTGAAGAAGTCGATGTGGTATACGCAGTGTACGCCCACCAAGCAAGACCGGCGAGCGCAGCTACGCCTAACACGATAAATGCTGCCAGTACCCACGTACTCTGAACATGCGGCGCCTGGAACTCATACACACCAACATCATCCCCTGGTACCCCCGTGTCCTTTTCTGATTGTGCTGTGACTGGTTTGAGCTTACCTGCTTCAATAGCCGTCGCTCCGTAATTGATACTTTCGAAACTTGCTGGTGCATTCTCAGGTTGTGGTGTAGCACCACCTGGTTGTTGCGCGTTGGAATTGGTATCGAACATACGTTGCATTAAGGCGTGTGAAACAATTGTACCACACTTGATTAGTTACATGCAGCTTGATTGAACGTGCAGTTCGCATTACATGTCAATTTTTTTGTAGAACTGCTCACAAAATCCTTGCAAACTTTTCCACCGAGGTCAGCACCATCACACTGTTCTGCAAGCTGACGTAGTCCATCACCACAGGTTCCACCTGATTGCGATTGCACCTTACATTCCTTGGTGCAAAACTGGCAGGTACCGCCGTACTGTGCAGTACAGCCCTGTCCATTTGCAGAACCACTATCGCACGCCTCGGCGCCTTCCTTCGTCCCATTACCGCACACTGCGACTGGTGCCGAAGACGCACCACCAGAACTCTGCTTCGCAACACATGTCTTGACCTCACTTGCGCACGAATTGTTGCACACATACGCGTAGGTTCCTGGAAGACCCTGGGCAGTGGTACACGCCTCTTCAGATGTGCGCGTTCCATCACATTTTTCTCCTCCGTTCTTCACCCCATCTCCGCAATATGGTCCGTACGAAAGACAATCCCAATTACAGGACTGCGCCTGAGTATTGCCATAGACGACGTTTGCGCCAATACACTTCAACTGTGTCCCCACTGGGAACTTCGTATTGGCTTCACTCTTCGAAAAGAGCTTCAGCGTATCGCCTTGTGCAGTACCGCCAACTCCATAGCGCAAGCGAACATACCCTTGATAAATCGTGCTATTCACATAGCTCAACACTACAGGGCAGCTATTGCCAGAGGCGCTTACCGAGCAAGCAATATTCGTATGTTCACACCGTGGAACATCACACACCTCGCCTTGCTCCTTCTGCAGCACACCATCACCACAGCGACCTGCAGCGCTCATGGTAGAACGACAGTCCTTTGCACAGTGGTTGTACAAGCCGTTGAGTGCACCTTCGTCACACAGCTCATCACCATTCTTCACACCATCACCACAGCTACCCAATGGCTGACATGCAATCTTGTTGGACGCAAGCTCAGCTGCAGAATAGTACTGACATGTCTTCGGACAGGTGTAGGCATAGGCACCTGGATACGTATTCCCCTTCCCATCAGAGGCAGTGCACGTTGGCGCATTTGGATCCACAATGCCACCAGCGGCGCCGATCTTCTGACCAACCTCACACTGCTCATTGTTATTAAGAATTCCATCACCACAGATACCACCCGGAGCCATCGGTGTTCCGACGCAGTTACCATACAACTGGAACGCTTTCACAAGACCATTGTTCCATCGATGTGCCGATGTCTGCATAGTTTCAAGATCAACACCAAGCCGATACCCAGCTGCATTGGTATCTGTCTTATACTGATAGACGTGTGAGCCTGCGGTACATACGTACTGCGACTTCGCACCGTTCCAACACGTTGCAGGGTCACCATCACACCCCTTTGCGTACGCATTGAGTGGATCCACTGGCAAACTTGCGTTTCCAATTTGCTTGCCGAAAATACTATTCCACGAATCCCATGCACTCACCGCCATTGCTGGAACATACGTTCCCTGACCCAATGTTGGAGCAGATCCATATTGCGTCTTGAACCCTGTAACTGCCGCCTTAACGGTATTGAGATCTGCAAGACGTCGCACATCACGCTGCAACTGTTCGCGCACTGACAAGCATTCAACCGTCGCTGGAACCTGCACCTTCTCAGTATTATTCACACAATCCAATCGAGATGTGCATGATAATTCGCGTGCAGGCTTGGTACCAAACAACGTCTTTATATCCTTACCATCCGGACTTACCTCCGCGCACACACCCTGGTTCCATCTCGCATCAATGTTGGTGGTGAATCGAATATTTTCAAGCAGCTGCGCGAAGACTTCCTTGGTTTCTGGTGTTGCATCCTGATTGTGTGAAATTGCCAGAATGTTGACGTACTTTGGATTACGAGTTCGCGGATGTGTATATTCAATTCCTGCTGCCACATTCACAAAGGCAATGTAATACGTTGTACCATCTTGAATTGCTTCGTACCCCTCAATAGTCGCCTGTTTTGGTTTGCCACTGAATCCTTGCTTCGCATACCAGTCCATTGGCGAAAGAGCTTCAGGGTTGCTATATACACGCATACCAATTGCATCACCAACACTTGGATGACGCAAAAGCATTGAGTACAACAACTGACTGCCTGCCGTTGTCTTTTCTGTTGGGCGATACAACTGGAACGCTGGCAACAATTTGGTTGCAGCAGTAGAACCAGTCGGCAAAGAACCGCGACAATACCAAAGCGAGAAGTTCATCTGTGAGTCCTTATACGGAAACCCAACCGGGGAACTTTCAAGCTTAGTAGTTGCATCTGGCCAAGGTACATCACAATTTGCATTTACCAACGATCCAAATCCTTGATACGCCATGCCCGTTGTTGGCTCCGGACTCATCAGGTCAGTGGTAATTGTTGCAACAGCCCGAATCGTGGTCTCACCACGCTTCGCACCAGGTCCAGCCACTGCTTTTTCCTTATCCTGTGATTTCACAACGGCGCGCTCAGTATTGGTTACCTTCCAATCCCATGCCCAAGCATACTTGCTCGTCGAGACAATCGGCGTAAGCGCATTTCCTTGCTGTGCATACGCAGTTGCTACAAGCGATGCATTGCTCGAAGGACCTGTACTCGTAAATACATGGGTTTCTGGTTCAACAGATACTGCTGCAACGGTACACAACGTCTTACCTGTGCGGAAGTTCCACTTGTATGACTCTGCAATACGCACGCCTAGTGTGTTGCGCACATCCTGAGTGACCATGACCGTATACTCTGTCCCTTCACCCAGCAGTTCAGTTGGTGTGATGAACAGCTTAGAGCGCAGACCCACGGAGCCGTGATTAATCATCTGTACATCTGCAAGCGACGCCTCAAAGAAATATCCACAGTTTACTGCAGCGTATGCAGGATCAGCATCAAACCACCCACGTACGGTGTTGACCATACCGAACCACGCACGGCGATACCACGGATCATCAGGATTCGTCAACGACTGTGCAATAACCGTACCACCAGCCTTAGTGCAGGCATCAGCAGTTGCACTCTGTGCGAAGAATCGAACACTTGACGATGTAATGGATGCTGGATCAATTTGCTCAGTAAACTCAATCGTAATGAGCGCATTACGACATACATTTGCCGAACCAGCGACAGGTAATGCTGTCTCAGACAACACACGTGGACGTGCGTAGCAGCAAGAATCTGCTCCAACTCCCGCATTCGCTGGACACTGGGAATCAGACGTATATCCACACTGAATCGCATACGTACCTTCTGCAACTGCATTGGTTTGTGCCACAGCAGCTGTAATGACGGTCTCACGACGGTTGTTCTTGCTCACCGCACCGCCTGAAAGACCTCGAATGAACTGCGTCGCGTCGATTTTACCGTCACCAGCAGTTGCATTTGCTCCAACAATTTCACAGCTTGGTGATTCACCAGTCTCTGCAGATCCATTTCCACAAACAGAAGGCGATGCGTATGTGGTTGCTGAACCTTCATACAAACACTTCATCGAGCATCCATCCCCGCTTAATGCATTACCATCATCACAGGCTTCACCTGTTTGTGGTTCCACAACACCATTGCCACAATACGCTGTACCTTGCTTATTTGCCTCAGCAAGACCACCCCGTAATGTACAGGTGTTGGTACATACACTGCTTGTGGCCTTTGCACCATTGGTGCGCCAGAACTCCTCGCAATATGCATCTTCTCCTGGTTGGAGTGCGCCATCTCCGCACACAGATAGCCCTGCAGTTGAGCCCTTCCAGAGACAGTTACTCGTGCAGTATGGACCGCCATCACACTCTTCACCCGCACCGATATCTCCATTGCCACAAACCGCAAGACCTGCAGCAGAACCCATCCATGTACATGTACCCTCATTACATCCAGGCTGACCATCACAGAGCTCTCCAGCGTCAATCTTATTATCACCACAGGTTCCACCTTTCTGTACGCGAACTGCTGGCTCTACAAGACAACGATTGCTGCACCCGTCACCACTGGTGCTATTGGCGTCATCACACGATTCACCTAGTTCCTTCACCCCATTACCACACACCGGAGTCCCAGCCACCGCTGTCCCCTTCGCCACACAACGCGCGGTGCACGCACCACCAGCTGTAGCATCTGCAGTATCTGTCGGAGTGTTGTTAATGAACTGGGCAACCGACGTATTTGCTATGTTCCATTGCCACGAATAATCACTTGCCTGCAACGTCTGTCCTCCTGCACTGCATACATCTGCCGCCGATCGTGCAAATACCGCTACTTCAGAAATCAATCCAGATGCCTGTACAACCGTTTCCTTCGGACGTAACTCGGCATCAGAAACAGTACAAACACTTCCATCTGGGCGCGTCTTAAATGTCCAGGAATAATATGCAGGCTTTGCTGCTGGATATCGATATGCTTCGGCTACCGATGTCACCGCAACCGTTGCATTGGCATCAGTTGTCGCTACACCGTTCTCTCCCACACGAATTACGGCTCGGTAGTAGGTATTAGGCATGAGCGTCTCATGCGCAAGTGCCAACAAGTACGATGTTCCGCTCTGTGTTGTAAGGTCCTCATACACACCAGACTGTGGCTCAAGTTGTACGGGGATCTGAGAAGCGAACGCATCAGCAGTAAGTACACCCTCTGCATCAGTTGGGAACAAGCATGATTCATTTGCACACTTGAGCACAGCAACAGAAGGTTGTGTTGTTCCGAGTCGCAAAGATGCAGTATCCAATTCCTGACTGAACGTTGCACTAATCTGTACGTTTGAGCATGCGCTCGTGCATGATGGTTCGTTACTCAAAATTGTTGGCGGCAGCAATGTGACAGCAAGTGTGCTTTCCGCAGTCTTCGTGCTTCCTGCCAGTGCTACCTGAATTTGTGCCGGCTGACGACCTGCTGTGGACGCTTGTGCCCACATCTGTTGTGATGCACCACTGTTGGTGAGTGTGCTGTACGTCTTCTGCTGTGCAACGGCGTACACAGCTACATACGGTGCCTGAGCAGCCCAGTTCCACTGATACGCATTTGCGTTGAGCAAAACACAGGAATCTGCTGAGACTGCCTCTGCTTCATACGGAACAGCAGCGCCCTTCTTATCACGAACCAACCCAAGAGCATATGTTACCTGTGCATCAGGTGCGACCTGCACCTTGTCTACTTCGCATGCCTTGGCGTCATCGCGCGTACGGAAGCTATAGCAATACGATTCACCTGGTGCGCATCCAGGACGCTGCTCCATTTGAACTCCAGTTGCACCCTTGAGCGTGGATCGTACACCAACGCGGTATGTGGTTGCTGGCTCAAAGAACTGATTACCCACAAGCGCAACCGATACTGCGTCGTGCTGATCATCTTTTGTCTTGAATGTCGAAACTGTTGAAAGTGGTTCACTTGTTGTTGCGCATGGATTCGCTGCTGATCCTGTACACTTGCGAATCTCGACTGGATTTCCACCAAAGGAAGCTTGGTCCATTCGCTGAGAGAACACTACATTTACAATTGCATTTACACATACCGCTGCTCCACCTTGACGCTTATCCCAAGGAGAAGGGCTCTGAATAGAACCACTGCACTGCTCCAGTACCGTTGGCGCACCGTAATTCACAGTGAAGAGCGACTTGTCTGTGAGCTTGCTCGTGTTCTCAGTCGCAGTCACTTCTGTAGGAACTACCGTCACAACACCAGTATCAGAAACAGTCTTGACGCTTTCACCGGTCACCTTCATGTATCGCTTACACTGACTACCAGAAGGTGTATTCATAGGCACACCAACATCCGTGTGCTGACTTGCCCATGTCCAGTTGGATTCAGCACCACATGCATTTACAAGCAAACACTTTGAGTTCTTTGCAATACCCAATGCAGACCACTCAAGTGGATTGAACTTCTTTCTCTTGGTTCCATCTTCTGCTACCTCCCAGAACGGTACTGGAGAAAGAGCGTACTTTGTATTTTCAGCAATCATGTTCGGATCACCCACATTGAACTTCGCAGGTGAAACTTCCACCGCTCCTAACGTGCAGGAAAGACCAGTGTCGGAGACTTTGAAGATGTAACAATACGCACCAAATGCAGCTGCGGCTGTACCACCACATTTTGCTGGATTTGGCACCATTGACATGCCATTCATCTGTCCGGTGATCTTGTCAGTAAGTACCACCATGTAGGTCTTACCAGGTGCAAGAGGCGCCTTTGGGGCAAAGCTCACGTAACTCTGGATGCTATTTTTCGATCCATCGCTATTTGCAAGATCGCTATAACTAAAGGTCGATCCATCAATAACAACAGGAACTTCTTCTGCACCTGCACACGCAGCATCAGTACAAGTCAACAACTGAATCGTTGAATGACGACCTCGATCATACGTCAGTGTTTCCTTTGCAATTGGGATAGAGAATTTCACACCCAAGAGTGCATTGACGCAGGCTGCATCTCCACCTGGATGCTTGATCCATGGCGTTGGTGATGGCAACGAACCACCCACACACTCTTCGATAACAGAAGGAGGGTAATTATTAGGGTCGTAGTCCCCTTTACCCGTGAAGAAAGAGAAGGTGTAACTTGCTTCTGGCACATTAAACGTGCTGCAAGACAACGGCTTGCCTGTTGCTGCGTCGGTGCGTGGGATGCACGCGCCATTACCACAGCACTGTTCGTTGCCGCCACAGACGCCTGGTTTCTGATTACAGTTTTGTACGGTGAATACCTTAGGGTTACTTGTTGTCCCTGCGTCGGAGCGAACGCTCACCTCACCGGTTCCTGCATTCGCTGGAACCGTTGCACCAATGGAACTCTGCGTCCAACGCGCCGCTGTTCCATTGTAAAGAATATCCTTCTGGAAGCGCACAACTCCTGGTGCCGAACCAAACCCATCACCATACAACGAAACCGCAAGACCTACTGGACCATTATCAGGTACAACAGCACACAATCCAGGAGTAAGTGGATCGCGATTAACAACGAACAGCATGCGATTGCTCTCGTTGTTGGTTACATCATTATCACTATCTGATCGAAGTACAGAGATGTGATATCTCCCCTCCTTTACTTCTGGAACTTTTACCACAATTGACGTGTCCTCCCAGGTACCGACCGTCGTGCATTGCTTCGGGAAATTGAAGTCACCATAGGTTACTTCGTCTGTCGGAATCAATTGATCCGTCAATCGCGTAAACTTGATCAAGTTCTGGAATTCACCGAAGTTCGCTCCTTTAATCGTCACATACTGCTTCACAGCGCCCTTATCAACACTCAAAGATACTATGCTCGGCGCTGGTTTTGCGTTATCGCCTGTAACCGTAAACGGAACCGCGTTACTTGCCACGCCTCCGACAAGCACATCGGTTGCATACGTACCTGGCGCAATGACAGGAACTTGGGCACTTGCAGATGTTGTCTGTTGTTGACGCGGTGCAAGAGACCCTTCGACCCCTCCAAACCGCACCTGCATTGTTGCTTGATCCGCAGGAAAATTCTTACCGACGATAGTCACCGTGCTATTCGCCTTTCCTGAAGCTGGTGTAATAGCACAAATCCCTGGAGTTGGGCCACTTTGCTCACGCACCATGAAGACACCTTCAAATCGCGGACCGCGATCATCGTTGGTAGCATCAGAGGCTGTGGCAGTTTCGACGAGAATCGGATAGGCAACACCAGGGCGAAGACCCTTTGGGACCTCAAACACAATCGCACGATCTGTCCAGGCAGCTGCACCTGAGCACTGTGCAAGCGGCGCAACAATTTTTGCAGGCTCACCAGTGGCTCCCAAGAAGCTCACCGTACCGGAGGAACCAAGATACTTCCCTTGGATAGTAACCCACTGACCCTCACCGCCAATACCAGGACTAATGCCTGTAATCACAGGGAGATTCAAACACTGCTTGTCTCCACCTGACGCAGGCACAGCACACGTACCACTTGCACACTGTGTGTTATCACTGCAGCCTCCATCACACTGTCCACATGCGCCACCCTTTGGACTGCAATCTTTCCCAATCTCATCAGTATTAGGCGTTTGTACTCCATCAAAGCAATAGGAAGGCACGATACGAACAGTTACAGAGCTCGATAGTGTGCTGTGATCGTCGACATCGTATGCACGAACTGTAATAGTATGACTTGAATTCAACGCCAGCCCGCTTGCATCCCATGCATTACTTCCGACCGTTACAGGACCAGCTTGATTTGGCGACACTGTTCGTGTATCCACAACCGCGCCATCAACCAAAAACTCGACAAGTGAAATTCCCAGATCGTCAGACACCAATGCCTGAATATTTGTTGCAGGTGCCTGTGCAACGAGCGAACCTGTTGTTGGCGAAGTAATCGTTACTGTTGGTGCCTTTGTGTCAACGGCGTTTCCTGTTCGCAATCGTGCAGAACATTCATTCCCAACACCACACAACAGAGCCTTACCACTGGTACTCTGTACACCACTCTTTCCTCCTGCAATTTCAATGGTGTACTGCGTATCTCCCGCGAAGCAAAACGAAGAAGGAGCCTCAGCACACGGTGACTGTGGTTTAATGGTTACCTGTGAGCCTTGCGCGCTTACCGTTACAGGGGTAAGCGATGTCTCACCCGTCTTTCGAACGGTAATATGCTTATCCAAATCCTTCGCTGCCACTGATTCAGAGAATACGATGCGAATGGTCACATTCTTGTTCGGCACGTTTTCACGTGGACTGATCGAACGAACGACAAACGACTTCAAACCACCTGCGCCACCCCCTGCGCCACCCGAACCACCTGCGCCACCTACACCATCTGAACTACCACCTGCACCTCCATTTGTACCCGTAGCCTGCTGCAATTCACTGAGGACAAACTGCGTAATAGCAAAGGAGGACATGATGATAAGCAAGCCGATTCCTGCATTAATCATCACCTTCTTTGCCTTGCCAATCTGATCTTCATTGCCCGTTGCGGTCATCCAAAGAAAACCACCGTACAATACAAGACAAACCGCAATAATTCCGAGGAACCCAAGCACAACACGAACAACATTTGCGATAGTAACACGGATATCAGTCTCACCCAGCCCCGTGCTTTCTTGGAAGCCTGCAAGATTTGAGTCTATCTGCGCGTGTACGGGAGATGAAACGACGCTCACCGCGACAAGTGTCGCGGCAATGCCAAGGAACAAAAGTGGTCGAAGAAATGATCGGCGCATAAGAGGCTATGATCCTGAAGGAATACACGCACTTGCGGACGCATTACCGTTGCAGCACCACGGTTTACTTGGGTCCGTATTCTTACATCCCATCGTATCTGCTGCTGGATACAGACAGTTGTATGCTGCGTCCATGACAGACGATGGAAGATGGGGAGAATATTTTGCTTCTGCTGCAAACTCGGTCCCGTGGAACAAGGTCAACGTACTCTGCGTATCGTAGAACACGCTTGCTGGATTATCCTCTCCTATTGCAGTTTCAGTTGCGTTTTTCGATACTCCGACGCCGCTGCTAGCTGGATCAGCGTAAAGCATCACGTCACTAAAGGAACTGTAGAGCATCGGCTTACTGAACTGCACCTTTGGCTGTGCATTCACTGCAACACTGTCCTTCAGAATTCCAGGGTCTGCCGAAAGAATACGAGGAAGCAATACATCCTTCTGTCCGGAAGTCTTGAAAAGGTAATAGAAGTTATCTGCTGCAGGACCTTGTGCCTTACCGTCCACACCACCAGCATTAAGTCCACCACCGTCAAGAGAATTTCTGGCCATATCTACAACACCATTGATACCCAGCGTTGCAGGAGCAGCGAGAATATTAATCTTTGCAGCCGGATCGTTGCCAGCAGGATTCTTGAGTTCGGCTGCACGTGCCAGCACTTGCATTTGTGCTGATCCTGGCAAACAATAGATTTCCTTTCCGCAGGTGTTCTTGCCACACGAATTGCTTGCATCGTCAGCCTGGAACTCAATGGTGCGATAATTGTTCGTAATCCGGAATGTACCCAAGGTCGGTTTGAGACTATTTGTCCCCTCTACCTGTCCAACAACGATGTTATTGAACCCCTCAGCTACCTTACCTACAGCAGCAATCGGGAAAATAGGCTCATTGAAATTAATCATAACTGCGATATTGCGGGGCGTCTCCTTCGAAGTACTCATTGCAGGAAAGGCACTCACAACCTTAGGTGGTGTTGTGTCAACAACAGTCGATACTGTGAAATTCCAGTCGTATGGATTCTTCGTGTTGCCAAAGAGTGGCTTGCCCTTACTGTTCATGATGCCACCTGTAAGTTCAACACGATATTCAGTTTGTTCTGTAGAAGAACCCAGAAGCTCTGTTGGCTCTATCATGAACGTCTTCTGATCAGAAGTCATAGACACGTGTGCCGCAACAGACTTCTCGTCAATCTTCTTGTCTTTCAGTGCACCTGTCACTGGATACATGCGAATAACATCTGTCTTCAAGTCATCGAAAAGCGGCTCCAGTCCTGCACCAACATCTTGGGGAGTACCAAGTGGCGAAGTCTTCTTGTTTCCCAATGTCATGAGAGATGCAGGATCAACTGCCACCTTAAACGTAATAACAATTGGTGCGTTACGTGGTACGTTCTTCTCATTGCGCTCAGGGTAATGAGATTCAATGATCGTCCCTAGTGCCGCAGAACTGCGGAATCCACCGCCCGATCCAGCAGATCCAACACCACCTCCGCTGATATTTGATCCGGTCACCTCTTCAAGAGTGGTGAGCACAAACTGCGTTATCGCAAACGAAGACATGATGATAATCAAACCGATTCCCGCATTAATAAGCACCTTCTTCGCCTTGCCAATCTGATCTTCGTTTCCTGCTGCCGTCATCCACAAGAAGCCACCATAGAGCACAAGCACAATCGCGATGAGACCAAGGAACCCAAGAACTGCTCGTACAATCTTTGCAATGGTAACGCGAATATCCTCACCACCTAACCCGGTTGTTTCCTGAAATCCTGCAAGGTTTGTTTCAATTTGTGCGTGCGTTAGCACTGGCGAAAAAACAAACACCAGGCCTACGAGTAGCAAGCCTGTGAATAGCACTGAACGAAGCCGTTGCATATACGTCATGCGAGTTGTTGCTCAAGGAGTGTGCGAACACGTGCACCATCTGCACGACCTGCAGTGCGCGCCATTACTGGCCCCATGCACGTTGCGATTGATGGTGTTGCAGTAGCACGAATCACCTCAGCAATTATACCACGAATTTCTTCATCAGACATCTCCGCAGGAAGATACTTTTGCACAAGTGCGATCTCGACCTGTGCTTGCTCTGCAAGATCAGTGCGTCCTGCTGCTGTGTATTCACTTTGTGCGTCCTTCAACTGCTTCACCTGTGTCTTGAGCGCCTTCATTGCTTCTTCATCGGTAAGCTCCTTCCCTGTTGCACGCAATTCAATCTCACGGTTCTTGAGCGCGGTCTTCATGAGACGCAGCGTGGATAATTCCTGCTCATTCTTTGCGCGCATTGCAGCAACAATGTCCGTCTCAATCGTTGAAAGAAGTGCCATACCAGTGGATAAAAATGATGGCACTAGTATACAACGAAAAACAACTTCTTGCGAAGTTGTTTTTCTGTAAGCTTCAGGCAACATCGTATTAGCGACGGCGTCCCTTCTGCTCTTCTTCTTTCAATTGACCAGTCTTCATGAGCCATGCGCGCTTCTGTGCCTGTTCTACGCGAGTGACTGCAGACTTCTTTTTGGCTGTTTTGTTCTTCTCGCGACCGAAGAACTGAATCTTCTTGGCCTGGAGTGAAATACCGCTCATCTTTACGACGGTGCGGAACCGGCGCATGAACGCTTCAAAACTTTCGCCTTTCTTCCGTTTTACTTCTACCATAGGGTTCACCTCACTTTCCAAGAAAATTATACTTTCTTCTTCATCTCGGAGACAATCTTGCGATAATCCACGACTTCTTGGTTGCCCGACTCCATGTCACGAATGATCACAGTATTATCCATGACTTCGCGCTGACCAACCAGAAGTACATATGGTACTCCTTTTTCGTTGGCGTTGTCAAGCTGTGTTTTGAGCGATTCCTTCGAAAATGCCTCAGCAAGTGTGAATCCTGCCTGTCTCAGCTTCTCATATAATGCAAGTGCGCGACGACGACCCTGTTCACCGAGCTGTGCCACAAAGATCTGCGGTTTCGGGCGTGCGGGAGGTACTACGTTCTGAGCCTTCATTGCCAAAATTGCGCGATCAATCCCAGGAGCCACACCGCATGCTGCTGTAGGCTTACCACCCAACTGCTCTACGAGCAAGTCATATCGACCACCACCACACAACGAAATCTGCGACTTAGAGTCGTCTGCATCTGTTGCCACAAACTCAAATACCGTATGCGTGTAGTAATCAAGCCCGCGCACAATAAATGGATCCAGGAAATACGGAATCTCCAACTCGTCGAGATACTCAAGGACTGCCATGAAGTGCGCCTTAGACGGAGCGGAAAGCCAATCAAGGATCTGCGGCGCATCAGCGCGCAGTGCACGACAACCCGCCTCTTTGCAATCAAGCAGACGAAGTGGATTCTTCACCAGACGCTTCAGACAATTTTCGCACAACTCCTTCTTGCGCGTACGGTACCACTGTACAAGCTCCATCTTGTATCGCGCACGATCGTCCAATGTTCCAATACTATTGATGCGTACTTCTGCATTCACCCCAAGCTCCTTGAAAAATGTCCAAGTAGCGAGGATCACCTGTGCATCAACCACCGGAGAGTCGTTGCCGATAATCTCGTACGATGCCTGAAAGAACTGACGATAGCGTCCAGCCTGTGGGCGATCATGTCGGAACATCGGCCCCCACACCCACAACTTCTGTGGCTGCGGCTTGGTGAACAACCCATTCGCGACATACGCACGACACACCGATGCAGTTACCTCAGGACGAAGGCACATCTTGTCGCCATCTGAATCCTGAAAAACATACATCTCCTTCTCAACAATGTCCGTAGTCTTGCCCACAGAGCGCACAAACAACTCTTCTGGCTCTACAATAGGTGTCTCAATACGTGCAAATCCAAAAGCGTCTGCAACGCGCTGGGCAGTCTCATACGCATGTCTCCAATATGCCTCATCTTCAGGCAAAATGTCGCGCATGCCACGAATGACCTGTGGTGTTTTAATCTTTTTCTTTGCTCCCTCCTCTGGTACAGGTGCTGCTGTTGCCACCTTTGCTTTTGCTGCCGGTTTCTTGATCATGTGAGTCCGTTAAAAGGTATAGTGAGGGTGTTCAATCCGACCGAATTTGTCAAGAGGCCAGCCACGAAGCCAAACACGTCCAACGATATCTGCGCGTTTGATGGGACCGATAATGCGAGAATCCTGACTTACTGGGCGATTATCCCCAAGTACGAAGTATTCATCAGACCCCATCGTCATTACCAACTCACCGTTAGTAGAAACCGATGGGTCAAGATACGTATGCTCATCAAGAATCACCCCATCGGGGTGAGCCGTATCATAAATCGTTACTTTGCCATGCTGGATGCGAATACGCTCACCAGGGAGTGCCACAACACGCTTCAAGAAATATTCACGCGTATCATCGTTGCGACGTAACACGACGACATCCCCTCGTTGTGGCTCGTTGAATCGGTACGTGATCTTATCAATAATCAAATACTGTCGTGTCTCATAATTAGGCTCCATGCTCGCACCCTTTACCGTGAAAGGACGAAAGAGAAAGTATTGCACCAACCACACTACAATCGCCACCACGCAGACAATCTTGATAAGTTCGGCAAGTACAATTCTTGCAGCAGCGCCAGTGGCGCTCTGCTGCGGTTCGTATGGGGTGTACGATCTCTGTTCTTCCATAATGATGGTGGCTAGAATGCTGCACCCCAGTATAGCATTCGCAGACCCCAATGTCTACCCACGAGACCACACTCAATTTGGACCAGATTCCTAGGAATCTTTCTCACCATACAGAGCCCGATCACGCATCGTTGCGACTGAAGCGTCTGCAGCAATATGCGACGCCGGCGTAGCTGGAGCATCAGGAACCATTGTCACCTCCGCTTCCTGCGCCGGCGTAGCTGGAGCATCCGCAGGATGCAATACTTCGAGACGCGCGATCACATCTTGTGCCTTTGTAATAGCAATACGCTCTGTCTTTTTCTTTTCAAATCCTTGCTTCTCATACGTGACATAAAATGCGTTAGGGCCTACCAAGAATGCGTACTTACCATCTGCAGTAGTGACCTGCGTCTCAAGCAACTTGTTGTATTGTGCATCGAACAAACGCACGATAGCCTTCTGGAGCGGCTGCTTCTTGTCTCCTGCTTTTTGTACCACACCCCAGTCATTAGCAGTATGTCGTTTTGCAAGTCGTCGGAACAAATAGGTGGCACCACCGTGCAATGCAAGAGCACCCGCAACAATCCATGATGGTTGAATGACCAAAGAGATCAGTGCAACTCCAGTACCAGCCAGGGAAACTACAGAATGCACTACCTGCTTCACCCGTGCACGATCTACTGCGTCCGGTGTGCGTCGATCCTCTTCAGGATCCAATGGAATGGATGGAGTCAGATACATTGGCGCACCTGCCACTTCAATAATTTCACCATGATACAGTGCAGTGAACGGGCCATCCTCTCGTCGACCCTCCAACGCAGGAACCGGGAACGAGAACTTAGGCTTGCGCACCTCGATTCGATAGCGACCTGCAGGCGCAAAAAAGGCAAACCGACCTTGCACGTCGCTCACGCGTGTTTGGATAATACGACCTGATGCTGCATCCACAAGACGTACAAGCGCAAGATCCACAGGCAATCGTGTTCCTGCATTATAAACCACTCCCCAACCTTCGCGGCGGCGGCGTTGCAACAGGAAGAATGGTTGCGTGAAGATGAAGTACAAGTATGCCGGCAGTGATCCTGTTGCAGCAACGGCAACAGCCGCATTGGTTACGGCAACAACAGCGGCTGTTGGCGCAACCACTTGCTCTGTTGCCACCTCCACGGCGGGATTATCCACAAATACACCCACCGCCTGCACTGCGTCACGAGTAACCGAAGCAACACCTGCATACGCCGTACGCGCAATCTCTCCGGCACGACGAGCGATGGCTGCTACTGGTGACTCCTGCGTCTGTTGTTCGGTTACTACCGGTACAGATGACTGTTCTGAGGCCTGTGATGGACTTGTACGTTCACCTGATCCATTTTCCCCTGCAGCAGTTGCACCTTCTACGCTATCTGGAATACCGTCCCCATCTGCATCTCCTTCTGGAGGCAAGGTACCTGGTTTATCTTCTGGCTGGGCCGGCGTATCCTGCGAGCCATCTGGATTCTCTGGCGATGCATCGTCATTCGTATCTTCTGGCTTTGTTGGTACATCCTGAGGCTTTGTTGGCTCAGCCACACCCGCACTATACGTGATCGTCGCAGTAGCTTTTGCTGCACGCGCTATACCACCCTCACCCACAGCCCAAAGCGTAACGGTTTTTGGACCATACCCACTTGTAAGCAGCCACGTTCCCGGAGGGGTGTCTGCCGAATACGTCGACACTGCTCCGCCTGGTGTATTGCTGAGACGGTAGCTCGTCGCATTCTTGAGTGTGAATTGGAGATGCACCTTTGGTGACTTTGTTGTTGCACCTTCGGTTATTTTGAACGACAGAATCTTCGGCAAACCATCATCAATCACATAAATCGTGTCACAAATCGCATCAGTAACCAAACCCGCTGCGTTACGGAATCTCGCACACACTACTCGATCCTGACTGCTAATAATCGGAGCCAAATTCCATGCGTAGGTCGCTGCATACGGAATCCAAGCGCTCTGTGCAAAGGAAAAGCCGTTAGCAACCTGCATGTGCGTCGCACCAGTTGCTACGAGTGCGAGTTGTACTGCCGTTGTATCTGTTGTCGGATCATCACCATTAATACGTATTGATTTCGCCTCAAGCGCTTCAGGGAGTACTTCTGGATCACGCATCGTCGTATATACCGCAACAGGCTCGCTCGTATTCCCCGCCAGATCAACACCTGTTGCAACGAACTGATATGAGCCATTCGGTTGGTTCTCGTATGTCTTAGACCAAATACCTTGTTCATCAGTCCAAAGAGTAATAGGTTCGTCTGTAGCGCTATACCGCCACGCATTGGTTGGCGGCAACAACACCGTGCTATCAGCTGGGATAAATCCTTTCACTAATTGCACCATCCGTGCACCCGGAGCATGTCCACTCACCGTTAATGTTCGCTGTTGCGTCGTCAGTTCAATGGTCGGTGTTCCCGGAGGTTGTCGATCCACTGTAACCGTACGAGATCGCTTGAATATCTCTTGTCGTGAATCACCAAATGCACGGAACGTAACAGTGTACTCGCCTTCATACGGCAGCGCCAACGTGCCGTCCCATGGCATTGGATCTGTTCGCAGTGCTTCAGGATCATACAATGACTGCTTCAATGCATGTGTGTATCCGACCCAGAAGTACTTCGCATCCTTCACCGAAGCAATCACTGGTATCTCCAATGCATTCGTGTATGCCTGTTCATTATTGATAAGCGCATAATTCATCTGCGCCCCAGAATCTGGATCAAGAATCACCTTAACCACGTGATCCTGGTATACCTTCCCGTCTTCAATAGACTTAGAAACGATCTGGATATAGTACGAACCGTAAAGCTTTATGCCCGAAAATGTATAGGACCACAATTCATTAGGGTTGCTATATGTACCACTTGCAGGCAACAACTTAGGATTGCCGTAGAAGAATTTCGTAGGTTCTGTAGAGGCTCCGAACTTCGTAAACTGATACACATAGAGATACGATTTGTATCCAGGATAGGACCCTTTACCATTCACGGTGAGTGTCTGAAATCCAGCCAAACCTGGCTGAGACAAGTTCACTTCAATACGAGTACCATCAGTAATGCCAACAAGCGTATACGCTGGTGGCAATATTTCTTCAAGCGCAATAGACCTCGTCGCAGGTGATGCGACAAATCCAGATGCAGACTGCACTCTCACCCACACGGACTTTTCTCCATTATCAGGCGACAACGTCCACGACACAGTCTTACTCTCTGGAATAGGCTTCCAGGTCGTCGTTGCCCAATCACCGGTATTCGAGATCGCATACTCTGCCGCACGTGCATCTGTAAATGAGATCGTCACCGTCCGACTCTTGGTTGAAGCAGCTCCATTATTTATGGTGAAATCAGAGGAGAGTAGCTGTGCTTCGGACGCACCACCAAACGCAGTTCCACCTGTTGCAGTTGTTGCTGAAACCGCATCCGTATACGCAGACGGAAGATTATCACCATTGACCGATCGAACCCGGAACTGATACGTCGTACCCGCGTTCAATCCAGTGACAGCGTATGACGTTCCTGAAATACCTGAATATGTTGCGTTCGTTGTGACATTTTCTACTTGATATGCTGTGGACGGTCCGTTGCCGTTGGTGCCCCACGTCAGGAATATACTTGCGGTTCCATTAGCAGTCGCAGCCAATGTTGCCGGAACTGCAGCAAGAGTGTACACGGCACTCGAGGTTACATTCGCTGAATACCCCGCACTGTTGTACCCACGGACACGGAACGTATACTGCACATTTGTAGAGAGCCCTGTTACCGTGACACTATTCGTATTCGCCGAGGAGGTAGAAAACGTGGTGAAATTCACGCCATCAGTCGAAGAATCCACAATATAACTATCCTCAATCGAAGATGCATCTGTCCACGACAGACCTATTTCTGTTGCTGCAACAGATGACGTTGCAAGGTTCGTTGGCTCATTAGGCGCATCAAGTAAGGTAAAACTGTTTGTCGCCGAGTACGCACCTTCTGCCCCCACAGCATCATAATACTTGAGTCGCCAATAGTAGGTAGTTTGTGTGTTCTCATCCACATCATCATTAAGTGACAATGCGGTGGTCGGCGCAGCGCCAAATGTTCCGTACACCAAATCTTGGCATCGCGCATTCTTCGAACACGAGGTAATAGAAGTTCCGTTTGCACCAGAGTCCCACAGCGTACTCAAAAACGTTGAGACAGTGCTCACCTGAATTCGAGCCAATGTAGCAGAGTCTGTCGTATCACTATCGGTAAAAATCGCCGAAAAATGCGGCGCTGTGGATGAAACCATAGACGCCACAGAACTCCCCTGTGCATTAGTAGCATTCACATACAACGACGAAGGAGCGGACGGCGCCCAGATCACCGAGCCAATACCGCCACGCATTGCCGTTGTGGCATTAATACCAGGTGACGAGGTGACTGTTCCAGTAAATGCAGAATATCCTGCAGCGATGAGTATTCTTCCACCACCACCACTTCCACCGTAACACCCACCGTCGTTGGATCCTGCAGCACCACCATTAGCACTTATTACACCGCTTCCTGCCAATCCTGCAACATTAAGATACACACCACCACCTGAACCACCACCGCTTGCACCAGTAGAACCACCACAACCCTGAGATCCCGCACCCCCGTTAGCAGAAATATACCCCGTACTTGCGATAGTTGTGGTTGCAGATGTTGTGAGGTAGACAATACCACCACCATTTCCACCACGAGCGGCGACTAATTGACCACTCGCACCACCTGAACCATAGAAATAATGCGGTGTTGTGGAAGATCCATACGATGAACCACCCGTTGATCCAGAACCAGAGCCTGTACCACCTGTACCACCATACGCACCACCGCCACCCGTACTATTTGCATACAATCCCTTACCAGTTCCCACACCATTGGACGAGATACCACCACCACTCCAACCCACTCGATCAGCATGCAGTCTCCCCACAATCGTTGATGAGACTGCAGAGATCGTAAGAGTAGAGTAGTTGGTTGTAGATGACGCATTTGAATGCACCATTTCACCAACTACGTACAATGAATTCAACGACAGCGCGGTGCTCGTATTTGAATTCCGAACTTCAAGCAAACCGTCCACACGAAGATCTGAAACTCCCGAGATTGCTGTGGTTGAAGCAATCATCTTCAGGTAGGTCGGTACGGTAAATGCTGTCGGCATTGTCAGTGTCCCCATCACCTCAAGCGTTGACGTTACTGTATTTCTCCCAATGGTCGATGAGGTGATAGACACCGAGGTACTTGTCGCAATTGCCAGCGTAGTACTTGCAGTGAGGTATATATCGTCGAAGACCAGTGCAGTACCAGACGTAACAAACGCACGTCGCACATCATTTGTGACGTTATTACCTGCAGAGTACAAAGAACCGTTTGTTTCAGATGCCGACCACAAGAAAAGCGTACCCGGACCGCCGTTGTATGCATAAGCACCAGCGCCACCTCCATTACCACGTGCTCCTCCGTAATACGAATAGGTTCCAGAAAATGTGTTCGTGGTATATCCCGTCACAGCAATACGACCACCACCGCCACCACCACCTGCCATGGTATACCCCTGTCCACCACCAGTTCCACCAATAGCTTGAATTGTACCAGCGCCCGTATACGTACCACCTGACGCAAAGTGAATCCAGAACGAACCTGCTGATCCACCACCTGCAGCGTAAAACGACGCAAAATCTCGACCCACTTCACCATTTACACGCACAAGACCAGCAATGGTTGCAGTACCACCGCCTGTAATCGTAATTTTTGCTGCACCACCACCTCTTCCACCACATGCTCGACTATCACCTGCTGTAGAGTTACCTCCTGAAGAACCTAGATCTACAGGTTCTTTCACTGAACCGTAACCAGTTCCTCCAACCATCTGATACACACTGTATGGATTCCCGTGTCCACCTTCGCCACCATACCCACCACCTGAAGTACCAACATAGTTATCAACATCAGCACCTGCTCCACCTCCCGGTCCACCTGCATTTCCTGAATTCGAACAGTTTGGATATAACAACGGTGCATAACCTCTCGACGAGAGATCCACAACACCACCGCTTTGCACTTCGAACCCCGCAACAGACAAGTTCAGTGACGCTGTGTGTGTACTGCTGTTCGATTTGTGGGTGAGATACCCACCACTTTGCACCACCAAATTGCCGGACAACGTAATCGTCGAACTACTACTTGCTTGTTCAAACACACCACCCTGCCGAACAGTGAGACTACCACCAGACGTCACAGATGCAATACGCACAGTAGAGGTAACCGATCCTGCACCATCACCGATCGTGAGTGAATTGAACGCCACAGCAGCTGTCGAAGAAACCGTTGCACTCGTGCTAATGGTTACGTCATCAGCGCTCGTAGGAACGCCATCAGGATTCCAATTCGACGCCGTATTCCAATCAGTCGTTCCAGCCCCTCCATCCCAACTTACCGCAGCTCCATACGCATACCGAGATAGCCACCCAGGAATCCAGAGCGAAAGAGCACTTGTCCACATCAACAGCGAGACAATAAGAAAACCACGCCACACGGTCACAGACCGGGCAAAAAGTTTAGAAATGCCGGAATACGTTTGATTCACAGGAAAAAACGTGCACGAATGTGCATGACAAGTATACCACGAAACAGCAACACCTCACAGATTACTGTGAGGTGTTGTACAAGAGGTGGGCGATCCAAGAATCGAACTTGGGACCTCGTCATTATCAGTGACGCGCTCTAACCAACTGAGCTAATCGCCCGTAGTGAGCGAGATGAGACAGATGGGTCTCGATCTCCGAACAGAGGACGATTAGCTTCTTGCGCGAAGCGCAAGTGCAAATCGCCCGTATCCCCAGCCAACGTGCATTGGACGAAGATACTTCTACGGCGCTAAACAAAAAACCCACGCATTGCCTCTGCACATTCTACACCACGGTGTAGGAACGGGCAAAAGAAAACCGTAGGTCTTTTGGTGGACACAATTCAGTGACCACTGTCGACGACAGAGAATCAGCGCTACGCATCGGCGCTTTTTTTGAACATGTGTCACTCCCCCGTGCCGTTTCTCCGAAGAGACGCGCACGAGATCATAGTCACGCATGCCGACCAGAGAACGTTAGATTTCTCTAACGCAAACTCCATAGAAAGGAGGTGATCCACGAGCAGCTTCCGCTACCCGTGCCTTGTTACGACTTCACCCTGATCACTGACCCCGGCTTGGCCCCACGAACGTGGTACGTCAGCCGTTGCCAACTTTCCTGGTGTGACGGGCGGTGAGTACAAGACCCGAGAACGTATTCAACGCGCCATGGCTGATACGCGTTTACTAGCGATTCCGGCTTCATGAAGTCGAATTGCAGACTTCAATCCGAATTGAGGTAGGTTTTTTGGGATTAGCTCCGTCTCGCGACTTGGCGACCCTCTGTACCTACCATTGTAGCATGTGTGTAGCCCTGGACGTAAGAGACATGCTGATTTGGCGTCATCCACACCTTCCTCCTTCTTACGAAGGCAGTCTCCTGTGAAATACAACACAGAACGTGGGTTGCGCTCGTTACCCCACTGAAGGGTACACCTCACGGCACGAGCTGACGACAACCATGCATCACCTCGATAGCACCCTCGAAGGTCACACGTTTCCGTGCGCTTGCAGCTACCGTTCGAGCCCAGGTGAGGTTCCTCGTTCACCATCGAATTAAACCACATGCTCCACCGCTTGTGCGGGTCCCCGTCTATTCCTTTGAGTTTTAATCTTGCGACCGTACTCCCCAGGCGGATTACTTAACGCGTTTGCTTTTTTCAACGGCACTGCAAGGGTCGATACTTGCAATACCTAGTAATCATCGTTTAGGGCGTGGACTACTGGGGTATCTAATCCCATTCGCTACCCACGCTTTCGTCCCTGAGCGTCAGAACCGTTCCAGCAAGCTGCCTTCGCCTTTGGTGTTCTTACCGATATCAACGCTTATTACGACTACACCGGTAATTCCGCTTGCCTCTCCCGGCCTCTAGTAATGCAGTTTCACTCGCAGCCTCAGAGTTAAGCCCTGAGATTTGACAAATGACTTGCACCACCGCCTACGGACCCTTTACGCCCAATGAATCCGGACAACGATCGAGGTCTCTGTATTACCGCTGCTGCTGGCACAGAGTTTGCAACCTCTTATTCATAAGGTACCGTCAGAATTCTTCCCTTATAAAAGTAGTTTACAATCCGAAGACCGTCTTCCTACACGCGGCGTCGCTCCTTCAGACTTTCGTCCATTGAGGAATATTCGCGACTGCAGCCTCCCGTAGGAGTCTGGGCAGTGTCTCAGTCCCAGTGAGGGGGGTCGTGCTCTCACACCCCCTACTCGTCAAAGCCTTGGTGAGCCATTACCTCACCAACTAGCTGATAAGCCATAGGCCCCTCGCACACCGAAATTCTTTACATAAGCATGCCATGCGGCCACTTATGTCCATCGTGTATTAGCGTCTCTTTCGAAACGTTATCCACGAGTGTGCGGTAGGTTACCAATGTGTTACGCACCCGTTTGCCACTAGATTGCCCCTTGATGTAATCGCAGGGAAATCCCGTTCGACTTGCATGCCTCAGCCACGCCGCCATCGTTCGTCCTGAGCTAGGATCAAACTCTCAAGATTGAGAGAATAGATTCTTTCTTGTTTTGATGGTATTTGATTCTCTGTCTGCGACAGGTGTCACAGAATTTGTCAATGGACTGCGGGAAGTGTACAAGGAGGAGAAATAGCTGTCAAGTGCCTTTGTACCAGTCCTGGGGATAAACCCCTAGGAGCGGTTTTTTGCCCGCCATTTCGCGATTTCTGCATGGTTGCCAGAGAGCAAAACCTCCGGAACCTTCCACTCCCCGAACTGCTCCGGACGCGTGTACTGTGGATACTCGCCGCCCTGGCCGTCTTCACCCTTGCCAAACGTCTCCTCATTGAGCGATTCCTCGTTGCCCAAGACCCCTGGGACGAGACGACTCACTGCCTCGATCATGGTGAGCGCTGGAAGTTCGCCGCCTGCAAGGACAAAGTCGCCAATGGAGACCTCTTCGTCCACACAATATTCCACAACGCGATGGTCTACGCCCTCGTATCGACCACAGACAAAGACAACACGGTCATACTGTTGTGCCCACTCCTCTGCCACACGCTGGGTGAAGGTGCGGCCGCGTGGGGACATGAGGACGGTGTGGGTGCGTTCGTCATGAACGTCTTCTGTTGACGCGCCTGCCTTGGGTGAGAGCGCGTTGTGTGCAGCGAGCGCGCGATGCCACGGCTCAACGCGCATGACCATGCCTGGGCCGCCGCCGTAGGGCGAATCGTCGACCGTCTGATGCTTGTCGGTCGCGTAGTCGCGCAGGTTGACGGCTTCGATCTTGATGGCGCCGGCTTCTTGGCCGCGACCAAGAATACTCTCATCCGCGTAATTACGAATGAGATCTGGGAAAATAGTGATGACAGTGAAGGTTTTCATACTGAGGGGTAGCATACGTGGTGGTGAATGATTTGTAAAAAAGAAGCGCCCCGCGAGTGGTGAATTCGCGGGGGCTGTGTTGGTGGGAGAAACGGTATCAGACGACGATGGTTTATTCTCGGCGCCTAGTCCGCTTTCTATTTGGCAGATCAGTGGTGCCCAGGAAGTGAGGCCAGCTCACCCACTCGGAGGCGTAGAACCCATTGGGGTCGCCGGAGAGACGAGGGTCCTTCTTGTAGCCCTTCTGGTACTCCGCCCGCGTCCTCAATCCTAACGCCTGAGCCGCTGCCGAGGCTTCGGCGTAGGTATCGTAGAATTCACGAGGCGTTTCACCCCCCAGAAAGTGCGGCCAGCTCACCCATTCGGAGGCGTAAACTTGATGAGGCGCACAGCAGAGACGAGGGTCCTTCTTGTAGCCCTTCTTGTACTCCGCCCGCGTCCTCAATCCTAACGCCTGAGCCGCTGCCGAGGCTTCGGCGTAGGTATCGTAGAATCTCCTTAATCTTCCCAGAAAGTGCGGCCAGCTCACCCATTCGGAGGCGTAAACTTCATAGGGTCTGCTGGGGAGACGAGAGTCCTTCTTGTAGCCCTTGTTGTACTCCACCAGCGTCCTCAATCCTAACGCCTGAGCCGCTGCCGAGGCTTCGGCGTAGGTATCGTAGAATTCACGAGGCGTTTCACCCCCCAGAAAGTGCGGCCAGCTCACCCATTCGGAGGCGTAGACCTCATCGGGTCTGCTAGGGAGACGAGAATTCTCCTTGTAACGCTTGCTGTACTCAGGTTGAGTCCGAATCTTCAGACGCTGCACGACAACAGAAGCTTCGGCGAGGGTCAAGTAGAACTCCGCGCCCAGTCGGTCGAGAATGCTGAGGAGCTCCACGATCTCAGCGCTGAACTCCACCATGAACCCATCGACGACGAGCGCATCGGGCTTTTCGAACCCTTCGCCCGTTCCTCGACGTGTAATCGCCAAGCCCAGCTCGCGCACTGCGATGATGCGCTCGATGTTGCCCACGAAGTCACGGATCACGACCTTCTTGCCGCACCCGCGGTAGACACGACCAAGCTGCTGCTTCCACAGGTTGATCCAGTCTGTAGAACGAAGCAGAACGAGTTGCCGCGCGTCCGGGAAGTCGACCGACTCGTTCAGCATGTTGATAGCGATCACCTCCGAGAGACCACCGTCACGAAATGCAGCTAACGTCTCATCGCGCTCCCACTTCGGTATCTTGACGTGAAACGGTTTGGCCCCATCGAAGTGCTTGAGCGTCTCATCGACGTGCGCACGCGAGTTGCAGAAGATGATGGTCTTCTTGCTCTTCTCGCTATCCTCTCGTGCAATCTTCACAACCTCCTGGTAGAGCGTCGGAAGGAAGAGTGTGTCGTTGAGCTGCCGACGCGTGATTGTACGGTCTCCTTCCTTCAACCTCTTCGCGTACTCCCGGAGTTTCCGCATGTCAATGTTGTCCGAGTAGACGATGTACTCCATGTCTGCACCGAGCTTGCGACGGATCGCCTCCTCGAGCGGCAGGTTGTACACCGGTTCCCCAAACAGCTCCGTGATGTCGAGACCGTCGCTGCGTTCCGGCGTCGCGGTGAACGCGAGCCAGTCACAGTCGAAGTGCTCGATCGCAGCTCGGAAGGTGCGAGCCTGTGCGTGGTGTGCTTCGTCCACCGCGAGGAGGTCGAACATGTTACGCGCCAACTGAGCTCGACGCGAGTGAAGCAGCTGCAGCGTCGTGATGACGATGTCGCAGTTCCACTCCTCGGGCTTGGAGTGCGGCGTGATCACGTTGATCGTGACGCCGAGCTCCTCGAGCACTTCGAGCAACTCGTCACGGATCTGCGGGAGCGGCGTTCCCTTGTCGAGAGCGACGCAGGCCCGGTTGGTTGTCCCGATGACGAACATCTCGCGCAGAATGTGCGCCAGCACGAACGTCTTCCCGAGACCTGTAGCCATCACGTACAGCGCACGACGGTTGCCAGCCGCGAAGTGTGCAAGAACGGCCTGAATGCACTCCTGCTGGTAGTCGTACGGAATCTTAGTCGTCTGCATGGTTCATCTCCAGAATGTAGTCAGATCGTTCAAAGGGCGGTGTCGGAAACACTCCGAGCACAGTCCTGGAGAAGAACAGTAGAGCCTATACAAGGGTACCAATTTTGTCAAAGTTGTAAACACAAGTTCCAGAAAAGAAGCCCCCCGCGAGTGGTGAATTCGCGGGGGCTGTGTTGGTGGGAATGAGAAATCGTGGATGTCATTAATTCACTTCTTACGTGACTTCACACGACCAGGCAGAGAGGCCGTACCCAGAAAGTCGGGCACACTCAGCCACTCGGAGGGGTAGAACTGATGGGGAGCGGATGGCAACTTAGGGTCCTCTGTATAGCGCTCGTTGTACTCTGGCATGGTACGGATCAGCAACCGCTGAGCTGCCGCCGACGCTTCGGCGAGTGTGAGGTAGAACTCTCTTTTGGGCTCACGACCCAAGAAGTGAGCCCAACCTTTCCACTCCACGGCGTAAAACACGTTGGGAGTACTGTGCAAGCGTGGGTCACGTCGATATTGCTTCTTGTAATCCGGCCCCGCAGCGGTAATCCCCAGTCGGATGGCCGCCCCAGAAGCTTCGGCGAGGGTAGGGTAGAATTTCTTCTTTGCCTTTCCTCGCAAAAAATGGCCCCAGTTCACCCACTCTGACGCGTAGGCCTTGTGAGGCTTGCACGGAAGCATGGAGTCTTCCTTGTAGCGGCTCGTATACTCCACCTGGGTCGAAATACCCAGTCTCTTTGCAGCAGCCGACGCTTCGGCGAGTGTGAGGTAGAGCTCCCTTTTCACTTCCCCACGAAGAAAGTACGGCCAGCTCACCCACTCTACATGGTAGAACATGTCTGGACAACTTGGAAGTTTGGGATCTTCCGCGTACTTGTTCTTGTAATCCGGCTGAGTGAGCAGTCCCATCTTTTGTGCCGCTGCCGAGGCTTCGGCGACAGTCGAGTAGAATTCCCCAGCCAGCCGATCCAGAAGATCAAGGATCTCCACGACCTCCGAGCTGAACTCCACCGCGAATCCGTCGATGACGAGTGCGTCGGGCTTCTCACCAACATCGCTCGCACCATGATGCGTGATCGCCAGCCCCAGTTCTCGCACCGCAAGGATGCGATCGATGTTGGCCACGAAGTCGTGGATGATCACCTTCTTGCCCCGTCCACGGTAGCCGCGACCGATCTGCTGTTTCCAGAGATTGATCCAGTCCGTAGACCGAAGCAAGACGATGTGCTGCGCGTCCGGGAAGTCGACCGCCTCATTGAGCATGTTGATGGCGATGACTTCAGAGAGATCTCCTTCGCGGAAGTCTCTCAGTGTGTCAGCACGTTCGCCCGCGGAGACCTTGGTGTGAAACGGCTTCGCACCATCGAAGTGCTCTAGGGTGCAATCGACGTGCTTGCGCGAGTTGCAGAAGATGATCGTCTTCTGCCCACCACTACTCCCCCGCACAATACTCACGATCTTCTCGTAGAGCGTCGGGAGGAAAAGCGTGTCGTTGAGCTGACGCCGGGTAATCGTACGATCGCCCTCCATAACCCTCTTCGCGTACTCACGCAGAAGGCGCATGTCGATATTGTCGCTGTACACCCGGTACTCCATGTCTGCGCCGAGCTTGCGACGAATCGCTTCCTCGAGTGGCAGATTGAAGACTGGTTCACCGAACAGTTCACAGATGTCCAGTTCATCACTGCGCTCCGGCGTCGCGGTGAACGCAAGCCGGTCGCAATCGAAGTGCTCGATGGCCGCTCGGTACGTCCGCGCCTGTGCATGGTGTGCCTCGTCGACCACGAGCAGATCGAACATGTCTCGCGCCAGCTGAGCACGACGCGAGTGGAGCAGCTGCAGCGTCGTGATGACGATGTCGCAGTTCCACTCCTCGGGCTTGGAGTGCGGCGTGATCACGTTGATCGTGACGCCGAGCTCCTCGAGCACTTCGAGCAGCTCCTCTCGGATCTGTGGAAGTGGCGTGCCTTTATCGAGAGCGACGCACACCTTTTTGACAGTTCCGATCTCGTACAACTCCTTGAGGATCAACGAGAGCGTGAACGTCTTCCCGAGACCGGTAGCCATGACGTACATCGCTGCGCGATTGCCTGCGGCGAAATGCGCAAGCACTGCATTGACGCACTCGACCTGATAGTCGTGCGGAATCTTGGTCGTCTGCATGGTTCATCTCCAGAATGTAGTCAGCGTTGGTCAAAGATCGGTGTCGGAAACATTCCGAGCACAGTCCTGGAGAAGAACGTGCAAACGTACACTATTACAGCTATTTTGTCAAGATTATACAGAAAACAAAGCACCTCGCGAACGTACGTCCGCGAGGGCCTGTCAGGTCGTGACAGCCGGGTCTAGCTACCCTGCTGTCGTAGATTGTGTTCTCCCGGAGACGGCTAGGACTCGTCTTCCTCCCGCTCGGTGCGCTTGACCCCAAGGAAGTGATCCCAGCCCCGCCAGTTGTAGCGAACGTCGGGGCGAGTCGGCAGAAGTGGATCCTGTGGGTGATGCTTCGCGTACTGCGCCTTACTCGTGATGTTCAGCGCCTGTGCCGCAGCCGAGGCCTCTTCGTACAAGGTGTAGCACGGCTTCATCTTGCCCGTCAGGAAGCGCTGCCAGCCCTTCCACCCCTCCTTCGAGTAGCGCCTCTCCGGGGTACTGTGGAGCTTGGGATCTTGCTTGTACCCTGCGCGGTACTGCTCCTTGGTCGTGAAACCCAGGGTCCGCGCGGCCATCGCCGCGTCGTTGTAAGACTCGTACACCTGTCTTCTCGGCATGTGTTCTCTCCAGAATGTGACCAGAGGTTACGCACTATGTGTCGGGGATTCCGAGCACCCCTCTAGAGAGGACTGACGATCCTACCTTAGAATTTCACTTTTGTCAAGATGAGACAAATAAAAAGACTCTCCGACACGCGTTCGCGCATCGAAGAGCCTGAAGCCGCTGCCGAGGAACCCCCGAAGATCCGAGATCAGAACTCCCGGACTTCCGCGGCCGGAACCATCAAGATGTTCCCGTGGTTGCGCAGGCGTATGTAGCCATCCACAGGGTTGAAGCTGGGAAATGCCCCCCTCGGATCGTCCATGATGGCCGGGTCCTCCGGCGGGTAGCGCCACACCTGCCCGATGGACAAGCTACCGCCCTTCGCCTCCTGCTCACCATTGATCCGACTTACCGGAACCTCTCGCACTGCACCAGTCACGATATACCCCCAAGTAATCCAGCGTCTATCCAGCTCTTTACACACCTTGTGCAAATCGATGGACGACCTATTCTAGTATTTTGAGTACCCATTGTCAACCCGACAACAAAAATGAAAACCCCCTGACTGTTAGGCCAAGGGATTCGTAGTTCGCGCGCAACACTCGTTGCGCGAGGTTCAGTGTCCGAGACGCCGAGGCGAAGGGCACCGCACCAACCGCGGCAAAGTGCCCGGACAGGCACGTCGTGCGCAGCTCGGAGAATTCTCATGCAGCGATCGAGTCGCCGCCGGTTGACTCGGTGGAATCGGAAGTGACTTCAGAGGTTGAAGCAGTTCCGGGCTCCACACACCCGGAGGAAGATTCGATCCAGGCGTTTTTGCCCGGTACAACTCGATAAGAGACGTCACAGCACCTACCATCTACAGCGAGAGGCATCGCGATCCAACGCAGACCTTCTGCGGGAAGCGACCTGTGCAGTCTACGCCGCAACTGTGTTTTTGTCAACTGACGCGTAGACAAAAATAATACCAAGAATCGCGATACCTACAGGATGATTCAAAAATGGTGAAACAGCATGTACAACAACAAGAGACGCTACTGCTGCCCACACCCAACTCGAGGCGCGGCGCACAATCACTCCCAGGAACAACACATAGATGAGCACACCAACGATCCCCGCTTCCATCCACATATCGAGCCACCCGAGCTCCAATGCCGAAGTTCTGAACTGCCCTTGCGCGCGCAAGTCAGTACTTTCATAAGTAACTGCTGTTCCGAATCCAGATCCCAGAAATGGAGCAGACGTAATTTGCGTCCACATCGGCCCTGCCTGCGCAACGCGATTCTGGACACCTGGTTCACCCGCAGTAAATATTTCTTTTTGTATTGAAGGCGCACCACCGCGAGTCCACGCAAGTGCCGATCCAATACCCATGATGACAACAGTACTCAAGAGCACCAAACCTACAACAATACTCTTTGTCTTGAACACTGCCATGAACTGCGTGCGCACATGCCACAACGCAACACACCCCACACCTACCAGTGCACCAAGCCAAAAACTTCTAAAGAGTGTGAGCACAATCGTGGCAATCACAATCCCCAATTCGATGATCGTCTGTCGGCGCACAGCGCGTTCGCGGACTTGCGCGAGCAACTGCGCCACCAAATACACAAGCACTGGCAACAACAGTAACTGAGGCCATTCATAAATGCGCCACATACCGTGCGAAGCAGGTGCGATTTGGCCTCCTGAGGTCTGACGTATGAAATGATAGAGATATGTTGCCACCACACTCCCCGCCCCGGCTGTGAGCACGAAGATAAGCCACGCTTTCGCACACAAGAATACGACGCCAGCATGAACTAACGATTGTAGTTGTCGCTGCCACTGCGCACGATCGGCACGTACCGTGAGATCAATGATGGGAAGAAGTGCCGCGAAGTAGAGCCAGTTATTGCCATCAGCAATCACCTCGCCTAGTGGCAACGAACGAACCCATGCACCATTCACCACACCCCAAGCAATCACAACCAGCATCGCAAATACTGCCTGTATACTTCGTTCACGTAGCAGCACCAGCACACGCCGCTTGCGGCACACATCAATACACCATGCCAACAACACTGCAAAAAATATCCCCATGCGCAGCGATATCACCAATGATGGCCCATGCCATTCCAAGAGATGTCCATTACCACTCGTAAAAATCTCCGCAACAAGGACAAGCACCCCATACTGCACTCGCCACAGCGACAACACGAACATACCAACAAGCAACAAAGCCGTCAGTGCTGATTCCACACTGTTCATCCGAAACACCACGAGACTCACGATGGTGATCGCGCTCAATGCAAGCAGCCAATTTCGAAAATGTTTGTCCATAATTACAACTGCGCTCGCGGCAAGTATACCGTGAGCGCAGTCGCATTCGCAACAAAACTAAATTGTGAAATCGTCGATTGCTGAGGTATCTACTTCGTCAGGCATGCTGCTTGGTGCCTGATCGTCAGCGTGCTGACGTGGACCGCGCGAGCCTTCTGGTTCGTAGATGCGAACGTTCACGCGCGCATTGTTCTTCGCACCAACGGTGCGGACAAGACGGCGGATCGCTTCAGCAGTCTGACCTGAGCGACCAATGACGTACCCCATGTCCGAAGGGTTCACGTACAAGGTGAGCAACACACCGCGTTCATCCACTTTGCGTTCTACACGAACGTCTGCCGGATTGTTCACGAGTGCCTTGACCAGATCTTCGAGAAACTTCTGATCTTCCATAGTGCTTGTTCTACTATTTCGTAGTGCATGCCGTTGCTGGCGACCCTTTCAGACCATGCTGTCTGACACAGCTACTGCAGGCTAGGGCGAGTATACCACAGAGGTTTTTTTGCATGCAACGGACACGCACGTAGCATGCAAAAAAAAATGAACCGCTCGCGAAGTGTTGACTTCGGAAGCGGTTCATGGGATGGAACGGGGTGGGCGGCGACGCGTGCGAGGATCAGTAGAAGATGATCGGGTCGTTCGCCTTGCGACGGCCGACGCGGACGACCGGGTAGGTCGACGACGGATCGTCTTCGACCAGCGCCAGCTTGACGCCGAACTTGCGGCCATCCTCCCGGATTGCCTGCTCGATCGTGGTGCACGGCGCGCGGTGGGCGTTGCCACCCTCGTCCTTCGTCGTCGGCACTGCCGCCGCGTACCAGCTGCACAACTCGACCTTCTGCACAGCAGGGTGTGCGGTGGCGTCAAGGATCACCTTGGGTGCGTAGTTGCTCGACTGCGTCTGAGCGAGCACCAGGGTGCAGAACCGGTTCTGCACCCTCTCCACGGATGTGAAGACTGTCTTCCTGTTGAACTTCTCACCCTCATCCTCGAACTGCAACGTCACCCCGCCAGTCGCCTGGACCGGGAGACGCAGCTCCTTCTGCGTAACAACCCCAGGACTCGTCGTGACGCACAGCGTCGCGTGGAAGTCCTCGGGACGCGGGTTGTTGAATGCCTCGTTGAGCTCCTGCGCAGGGCTCTTCTTCTCCCCACCACACCCGATACCGAGCGTCGCGAGCGAGAGGAGGAACAGCACGATAAACGAATTGCGAAGGGACATCGTAAACCTCGAACACGCGCCAACACCCGGGCGCGAACGGTTTTAGGACTTCGGCTTTGTGGCCGTGTCTTTAGAAAAGGCTCGAAATTCAAGCGTTTTCTGTAGATACGGAGACGGATTACTCTAGCACAAAACATCGTTTTTGTCAATATACACAAAAAACTCACCCCCGCTGCGTGATGCATGCGGGGGCTCTGTTTCTTGTTGTATTCGCGCAAGATCCTCACAACAAACGTCAGCGAGGAAGCACCTCGAAGATCGGTATTGATACGGCATCTGCAGCCTTGGTGAGCTGGAACAGATATGTGCCCTGATCGTTCGGGTAGATCTGTGTACACTGCGAAGGACGGCTGGCGTCCGCTGGCTCGAGAAGTGGAGCTCCCCAGCGACAGAGCTCAACACTCTTGGTACGAGGTGCCTCTTGCACTCGTACCGAGTACGTCTCGTGCTGCACTCCCTCTGGGAGTGCGATCAACGCGCAGTGCCGATCACGCCCGCGTTCTTCTTGCACGAACGCAAGCGTCGCCGAACTCACTCGAGTTGAGACGATAGTACCAGCAGGCTTCACTCCGCTATTGAAGCAAAGTTCCGCCTCCCATCGTGCCTGAGAAGTGATCTCCCCACGCACCTCCTGCTGTTGTGCAAGGCGCGGGTGAGGAACACACTTCACAACAATCACTATCATCGCGAAGAGTGCAATGATCGTGACTGCACCCCGCACCTCTATTCCATTCATCCTCAACCTCCCTGTGACTGCATGTCGACACCGCACCTTGCAGCGCAACGCTAGATACTACATTTCCTGGCACACATTGTCAAGAATAACAAAGCACCGGCCGAAGCCGGTGCTTTGTGTCTTGAGACAGAATGTTATGCTGCTGCGCCTGCCTTCTTTGCAATTGCTGCTGCGCGGCGCTTGGTGATGGTGATGGAGCGAACCTTCTTACCAGTCATGTACCCCTTATCGATGAACATGTTGCGCAAGGTGTCGGTTGGCTGTGCACCTACCCCGAGCCAGTACTTCACGCGATCTTCCTTGAGTGTGATTGCGTTCTCCTTCATGAGCGGGCTGAAGTGGCCGATGATTTCATTGGTCGTGCCCCATGGGTCGCGGCCCTGTTCTACAACAATAATCCGGTATTCCGGCTGCTTTTTCTTTCCAATGCGTGCGAGCTTGATTTTGACCATAGAAAATGAGGCTTCTTCAGTTCGGGGGTATTCTATACCAGGTCTCCAGCGCCGTCAAGGGTGCCATTGGATCGTCGTACTAGAAATGATCCAATATGCCAATACTCCGATCCAGAAAAACACCGTAATCCAAGTCCCACCCTGGCTCGTGGACTTGGTGCGTCTCAAACCATAGTAGAACGCATGCAGTATGGCCAAAATCCAGCCTACGGAGCGTCCATTAATTCGAAAACTGATTCCTAAAAGGAGAATCGTGACAAGGCTTTGAACAATGAGAGTAACGATAACACGGTTCGCTTGGTCCAAGATGTTGGACATACTACTTCGCCGCCCGAGCTACCGCATCCTCCAGTCGCACCGACAGAACGCGTGACACACCGTCGTCCCCCATAGTCACGCCATAGAGAAGCTGCGCCTGTTCCATGGTAGCGCGGTTATGCGTGATGGCCACGAATTGCGTCTGGGTGGCAAGCTCGGCAATGATGGCGCCGAACCTCACCGAGTTGCTTTCATCGAGTGCGGCGTCTACCTCGTCGAGCACAACAAACGGCGACGGGTTGGTGGAAAGAATCGCGCAGATGAGTGCGACGCTGGTAAGTGCTTTCTCTCCACCAGAAAGGACAGCGATGTCAGTGACGCGTTTGCCTGGAGGTGAAGCAACAATGTCGATGCCGACGAGTGTCTCGGCTGTTGGATCAGCTTCCGCTACTTCACCGGTTTCGTCTGTTGCAATCTGTTCCTTCGGTGACTGGCGCACCTCCACGATCTCTGCGCGACCACCATTGAAAAGCGTAGCAAAGAATCTCCCGAACTCGCGGTTGATTTGTGCAAATGCGGTGGCGCGGCGCTTCGTGGTAATGGCATCAAGCTCCACAATCCCCTTCTCGAGTTGCGCGATCGCCGTGTCGAGATCGCGGACTTGTTCGTCGAGGAATGCATGACGCTCGCGCGTGACTTCGTACTCCTTCATTACTTCGGGATCAATGGAGCCGATAAGTTCGAGCTGGCGGCGGAGACGATACACGTCTTGCTGGAGTGCAGCGACATCCACGGTGCGTGCAATCTCTGGTGCAAGCGTCTCAATCTCTGTGCGATACTGCGATACTTCACGATCAATCTCTTCGAGAAGCGTGTCACGTCGTGTCTCGATGCGCGCCAGGTCAACAGCTATGCCACTCGCGCGTTGCTCTGTGGTGTGCAGCTGCTTTTGCTTGTCTTGGAGTTCGCGCTGCAACGCGAAGAAAGCACTCTTCTTCTCTTGTTCCTCGCGACTGACCGAAGCGATACGCTCCTGGAGATGGATTGCTTTTTCTTCGATGAGTACAAGCGTCTTCTCCAGTTCGGCAATTTCTGCCTGCGCTTTGGTGTCCACAAACGCTGCAGGCTGCTGTGGCGCCGGTTGCTGGAGACGTTCAATAAGTGAAGCTACTTTGCCAAGGACACCTTTCACAAACCGTTCGAGAACAGAGAGATCACGTTCGTTCTGTGCATGCGCAACTTCATCGCGAATTGCTTCGAGCTCCGTAATGATCTTCGTAAGTGGCAGCGGTGCCCACTTCTGTTGTGACGAGGCACGCACCGTAGCAACCTCGATCGCATTCTTGAGACGGATGATTTCCTCGCGCAACTTCGTGCGCTCGCGATGGACCTCGT